>Ga0257106_1000168_pt1 | contig 40871 bp, 30 predicted proteins | sample LP_taG_3_FD_190177 | JGI IMG/M metagenome (GOLD analysis project Ga0257106, IMG submission 190177) | Marine microbial communities from Northeast Subartic Pacific Ocean, Canada - LP_J_2011_P26_10m | ecosystem: Environmental > Aquatic > Marine > Oceanic | place: Canada: Northeast Subartic Pacific...
TTAAAATAAAATAAAATAAAATAAAATAAAATGTAATTATATAAATAATGCTTAATATATTGAAGAAGATTACAAGTTTAATAAAGAAGAAACCATTTTTTGCTTTCGTAGTTGTATGTTTACTCATATTGCTGTGTATAAATTCTAATTGTTTGCAAATTATAGAAGGCAAAAGAGGTCGTAGATTTAATATAAGAAAAACTATAAATAATTTCAGAAAAAGAATAAGAAAAAATACATCAAGAATTAAAACACTTGAAGATACAATAAATCCAACTGATTCTATTGATAGTGAACTGTAAAAAGTAAAATATTTTATAATAATATTTAAAAGGAAATCTATAATATTATAAAATAAAAATGGAAATAACTACGGTTGTAAATGAAAATAATAATTTTTCTATTAGCGAACTAGAATATATTCGTCAACTTATTGAAAATATGGATAAATATAATCAAGTTGAAATACTAAAAATAATATATGAATCAAATAAAAAATGTATTAATGAAAATAAATATGGAATTCATATCAATATGACTGAATTAAGTACTCAAATTATTAACAAAATGAATGATTATATAAAATATGTACATATACAGGAAACTGAAATTAGTAGTATAGAAAAGAAAAAAGAAAATTATATGAATACATATTTTTCTACTTAAAATAAATAACATAAAAAATATTTAAAGATACTATACTATATTATAGTAACACTATTAAATGGGATTTAAAAATGATGCTGAAAAATATAATGATGTAATGAATAAATTACACGATTATATTATTTGTGAAAAATATGTAAAACTGACAAAACAGAGGTTATTAACAAAACATATTACCAATAATAAAAATACTACTAATAATAAAAATACTACCAATAATAAAAATACTACCAATAATAAAAATACTACCAATACTACCAATAATAAAAATACTACTAATAATAAAAATACTACCAATACTACTAATAATACCAATACTACTAATAATACCAATAAAAAGCAAGATACATTATATTATCCAAGAGACCAAGATTCTCTTTATTGGATATTTTATATTATGCGAAATGGAATAATGGATTATGAGTATAATAAGAATAAGCGTTTTATAATAGAAAAAGAAGACAAAATAAAATTTATAGAAAACATCAAACAACATAAAGAAATCATAAAAAGACAAAAAATAATGTCATTATCTGACTTTGAGAAAAATTTAATCATTGAAAAAAAAATTAATATTAATACATTTTTGAATTTATGTGCACTTAAAGAAATAAATGTCATTATTGTAAAAAACAAAATTTTCTTCGAATTATTATCTACTGATGACGAAGAAGTTTTCATTGTTTATAATACAAAGGTAAATTCTAATAGTTCTACTTTTGAAAAATTTGGATTTGATACGTGTAAAAAGAATGACGAACATTGGAAAAAAATTTACTCACAATATTTTCAAACCAATAATATAATGTGTCCTATTAAATCTATATCCTATTATAAACTAGATGACTTGATAAGCATGTGTGAAAAATTTGGATTATCCGTAATAATAGATGGAACAAGTAAAAAGAAGAAAAAAGCAGATTTATACGAACAAATTATACAACATTTATCATAATAATTAGTTCTGTTTATCAGCACAAGAATTAATTTCAAGATTTCAAGATTTAGATTATTTAAAAAAAATGAAGAACAATATAAAAATATAATTATATAGTATTATATAATTATAAAATGGATTTATCAAAATTACCAAGTGACTTATATTCTATTTATGAAAATTTGTCTTCAAAAGCTAAAAATAATCTAAAAGATTTCAATTTAAATGATCTTAAATGGGCTTTGAAAGAATATGATGACAAAAAAAATCGTAAAAAGGAAAAAAAAGAAAGAGAAGCCAAAGAAGCAATTGAAGAGATGGAAAAAAAATTTCGTGATGATAAATATGAAACTGATTTTGATAAATTAGTAAAAATATATCACAATAGCATTAATTTTAATTCATCATCAATTATTACACCCGAATTAGAAGTCAAATTTGGAACTAAAGGGAATAAACCATTATTTCGTAATGATTATGATAATGTTATAAAAAAACTTAAATCAAATGGATTTAGATATTTAGATAATAAAACATCCTACTTTTTAAGAATGCAAAGTGAATACACAAATAAATCTGGATTCAAAAGAATGTCATCAAATCGTATAGAAATTAATGATTTGAAAGCAATTCAGATGTATTGTAAAACAAATAATTTGAAACAATTATATGAAAATGATCCAACAAATCTTTTATTTATAGAAAAATCTTTATACTCTGTAGATAAAAAACGAGTATTTCCTGTAAATGTAAATGAATTTAACTTTCGGGTTTCTTATAATCTTGAGAAAAAATTAGATACACGAATAATAATGAGTATTTTAAACAATTGGGAGGAAAATAAAAAGACATTTCGGTATATTAATAGATGTTCGTTTGTAAATGATGATTATCCTTTTATTATTGATATAAGCATAGTAAAATCAAGTTCCAAAGATGCAAATACGAAACAATATAAACCAGTCTACAATATAGAAGATTCAAATGTTTTCAATAACAGAGAAAATTATGAAATTGAAATTGAAATCGATAATACAAAAATAAATAGTCCAAAATTTGATTCTCATAAAAAAATTATGGTTGCGTTAAGAGAAACTGTTAAATTAGTTTTATCTGGTATTCAAGGGACAAATTATCCAGTGTCATATCAAGAACAAGAAACTATTCAAAAAGAATATATGAAAATGATTTGGGAAAAAGAAGCTGAAAATATGAAAATTGATAGAACAAAATTTATTGGACCAAATTCAGTAACTTTACAACTTCATAATGTTGGTCAAATTAATGATGAATATGAAACAAATGAAATAAATATAAGAAAAAGGTTTGTGGTAACAGAAAAAGCAGATGGATTGCGACATATGATGTTTATTAATAACCAAGGTAGGATTTATTTAATTTCTCAAGGAATGAACATTAAATTTACTGGAGCCATTACTAAAAATAAAAATGCGTTCAATACACTATTCGACGGGGAACTTGTTTTACACGACAAAAATAACAATTTTATAAACTATTATTTGGCATTTGATATATATATTATAAACAATTATGATTTAAGAGGGAATAAATTTATGGTATATCAAGATGAAAAAGGTTATGATGAGTCAAGATATTATTTATTACGAAAAATAATAAGTGAATTAGATGATGTATCTGTAGTTGATGGTCTAGTTTCTCCTATAAATATATCTTTTAAAACGTTTTACCCTGACAATGAATTAGCCAATGACATATTTGATGGATGTAGAACAATTTTGGGATATGAAAAGTTGGGTATATATCCTTATAATATTGACGGTCTTATATTTACTCATTGTGATTATGGGGTTGGTTCAAATAAAATTGGTGTTACTGGACCGAAAGAAAATATTACTTGGAACTATAGTTTTAAATGGAAACCTCCCGAATTTAACACCATTGATTTTATGGTAACGGTTGTAAAAGAAAATGGAGAACAAAATATTCATACATCAATTCAAGATGGTAAAAATATGTCAGGAACAAGTGATACTATTGAATACACAAAAATTATATTGAGAACAGGATTTAATGAAGCCGTTGATGGTTATATAAACCCTTGTCAAGATGTAATTGACGATAATATTGAAGAAGAGTTTGCAAAAAAAGGAGGTAAAACATTGCCATACCAATTTTATCCTACTGAACCATTTGATATTAACGCTGGAATGACAAATATTGTTCTTAAATACAATTCCAATAATGAGGCAATAATGAAAACAGAAGAAAATACAGTATTTTATGACAATGATATTGTTGAATTTAGTTATGATATGTCAAGAGAACCTGGATTTAGATGGATTCCTTTGCGTGTAAGATACGACAAAAAGTTTCCTAATAAATACGAAACCGCAAACTCAAACTGGAAATCAATACACTTCCCGGTAACCGAAAATATATTGGTTAATAATGACGACATACCATCATTAAGTTTATCAGATGATAAATATTATAATACTTCAGGAAATAAAAGAGATTATTATACAAATAATTTAAAGGATTTTCACAACTTGGTAATTAAGAAGAGACTCATTACTAGTGTTTCAAATAGTAACAATACATTGATTGATTTTGCTTGCGGGAAAGCAGGTGATTTGCCGAAATGGATTGATTCTAAATTGTCGTTTGTATTCGGCATAGATAAATCAAAAGATAATATTGAAAATCGTTTAAATGGTGCTTGTGCCAGATATTTAAATAAGAAAAAGAAAAATAATAATATATTAAATGCGTTATTTATCAATGGTGATAGTGGGTTTAATATACGAAATGGACAAGGAATTGAAAGTGTAAAAGAGAAACATATCGCAAATGTTGTATTTGGTGAAGGTAAGGAAATGGTGGGTCCTGGTGTTGAAAAAAATTATAAAATTGGTGAAAATGGTTTTAATATTTCATCGTGCCAGTTTGCTTTACATTACTTCTTTCGTGATCCAAATATGCTTCAAGGCTTTCTTACTAATGTTGCTGAATGTACTAAAATAAACGGATATTTTATTGGAACCGCATATGACGGCAAAAAAATATTCAATATGTTGTCAAATAAGAATATTAATGAGAGTATAAAAATTATGGAGAATGACAAAAAAATTTGGGAAATAATAAAAGAATATGATTCATTTAATTTTCAAGACGATTCTAGTAGTATTGGTTATAAAATCACAGTATTTCAAGAATCCATAAATCAATACATTTCTGAATATTTGATTAATTTCAATTATTTGGTTCGTCTTATGGAACAATATGGATTTAAATTGCTTGAAGATAATGAAACTCAAGAATTGGGTCTTCCCAGTAGTGTTGGAAATTTTGAACTTATGTATAATTCAATGAAAACTGATATAAGAAGAAATAAAAAAATGTCTGGAAAATACGGAAACGCTCCCTATATGACCAAAAACGAAAAGAAAATATCTTTCCTTAATAATTATTTTGTTTTCAAAAAAATCCGTGAAGTTAATGTAAATAATATTAATTTAGATCTAAATGAATACGATAACCCTGAAAAAGATTTAACTATTAGTGAAACACTTAAAAAGACATTTGTAAATGAAAATAATGAAAAAGCAAAGGATAAAAAGAAAATTGTCAAATTAAATAAAACATTGAAAATAGTTCCAGTTGAAGGTGTAAAAAAAAATAAAACAAGAAAAGTAAAAAAATTAGTAATTGAAAAATAAAACGAATATAAATTTTATGTATTAAATAATTATATAATTTGCTTTGATTTAAATATATATTGATATTATTAAATATTATATATTTTTATAAATATGTCGTATATTTTACCAAGCAATAAATTTGAAATATTAATATCTCCTATTATAGAATTGAATAGCAATGATTCTAGTGATAATATAATTAAACCTACATTTACATATGAATGGTTTTTATATGAAAAATTGAAAAATAATTATAAATCTTTTTTTAATCATAAAAATGGTGACTCATATGAAGAGTTCAACTTTGAGGAACAGTTAAACTATTTATACAAAAAAACGATGGATAATGATAATATAACTACAGACAATTATAATAATTCTATGTTTTATGAAATGAATGAATTTATTATTAAATATGATATTTTTAAAAATAACATGTTTAAAAAAAATAATGTTTTTATAATTTCAAAATATACAGACGAAATATTAGATGCAATGAAGCAAAATAATGTTGAATACGAAAATTATTTTACATTTTCGTCATTTGATGACAATTTTTCCGCAAATATTAATCCAAACAAGCATATATTTGATTTTATGGTTTTTGATATTTTATTAGAAGATAATTATATTCATAAAAATTTTGTAACTTCAATAATGGTAGTATTAAATTACCTTAAAAAAAATGGAAAGTGTATTTTTAAAATTAATATTGATATTTACAGTCAATCATCTGAATTTATATATTTTTTATCTTATTTATTTGAAAATATTAATATTGTTCAATTGGAATGTAGTAATAATATTTCGTTATATATTCAATGTAATGACTTTATAATTAATGAAAATAGAACAGACAATTATAATAAAAATATAGTTATGTTTTTTTTCTTATTAAACAAAATGAAATCTTGTAAAAAAGGCAATTTTATATCATTATTTAAAACTGGTGTACCTTATTTCTTCAACACAAAATTAAAAAATGTGAAAAATATAATTTTACAACAAAAAATGGAAATAATTTATAATTTAAACAATTATTTTTATTCGATTAATAAATGTAATACAAGTGTAAATGAAAATAATCATTTTATACAAAAATTAAAACAAATTAATGTTCAAAAAATTAAAAAGACAGTATCATGGTGTAAAAAATATAATATATCCTATTCTGTTTAATATTATATAACAATACATTATATATATTATTTAAACACATATTGTTCTATTTTGTTTATGCTTGTTAATTATATTCGCATTACATTCAGGCTCTTTATTTTTTTTGATAAATATGCTCCCAACTAGTTCACCTGATTCGGGGTCTATTTTATATGATCTAGATGTGCGTAATATACTATTCTTCTTTTCATTTAATGTTCGTGTGCTACTGTCAACCGCATTGTTAGTTGCGTATTTGTCGTTTATTGGTTTATAACTTACATTCGTACAAGTATTCTTTTGACCAACCACGTTTCCATTTTTATCATAATTAAATATAACATTCGCACACCTTCCCATATGTTGTTTTTTATTATATGAATCACTAGTTGGTTCGTCGAAATGAAATGATTTTTGGTCAAATGTGCTACATCTTGCTGTTCTATATTCTTGTAATCGTTGATAATAATTCTGTTTTACAACTGTAGGACCTGAACGAACACGTCTTTTTGCTTTGTTTTCAGCATTAAACATTTTAGTAGTTTCTAATCCGCAATCAGGTTTGTTCGTCTTGTTATTTAAATTAGGATAATGATTTGCAACTAACGCACAAGAATCATGTTGTGAATTTTGTACGAATGAACCAGGTTTATCCATTAAATTTGCTACACTTGCGACAGTATTTGATTTTACTAGTCTTTCATTATTAATCCATCCTCTTCTATAATGTTTTATCGGTCTTGGTTTACCAAATGGATGTTTTTCTGGTAAATACATATTTGTTTTAGAAAAAGGCTTTATATGTCCTCCAATATTTGCACTTACACCTTCTTTTTTCCACATTATTCTTTTCATTGACATTATTAGTGTTTATAATATATAATATTATAAAAATTAAAAATATCATTTAAACATTATAAAATATTATACTTATATATATTATAATGTCAATTAAGCAAGTAAGAAATAAAATAATGGAATACTTAATTAATGGAAATAATGATACAGAAAAAAAGACCCCAAATAAAATTACTCTTGAACCTTATGTAAATAGAGCAAATAATGTGGAACAAAATTATATTCCATTTATTGATGTCAATCATAACAAAAACCCATTAATTAGTGCACAAACTTCTCCTAATCCTGAAATCCCAAATGATAATTTAACGAAAATTTATATTGTTGGATTATCGTGTTTAGGATTATATATGCTAAATTCTTTAATAAAAAAGAAATAAGTATTTTATTTTCATTATTTTCATTAGTTTCATTATTTGATAATTATTAAACCATTCTTGAATTATTAATTATCATTTATTTTTTATAAAACATAAAAATATTTATTTATTTATTTCATATATTTTAAAAGCATTTTTGCGGATAATGCTCCTAAAATTTGTGCCACAACGGTAGGAATTAAATAATCCATTTTAATTTGCTTGCTGAAGAACATCGCAATAGACACAGCAGGATTAAATGATCCTCCCGAAATAGGACCTCCTAAATACACAAGAATCGCCAAAGCACTTCCAATTGCCAACCAATTACCCGTTTTAAAAATAACGTGAGCCAATATATGTGTTCCCAAAAATTCAGTCAAATATTTCTTCAATAACATATTATAATTTATCTTTTTATTTTATTTTTTATTGTTTGCTTTTTATATAAATGAAATTTGATTTTGCTAAATTTATGAAAAATATCTTTACATTTAAAACTATTGTTATTTTTGTTTTATTCTTTATTGTTTATTTTAATCTATTTTCACCCTCAACTGAATCAATGACTCCTACTTTTTGTGAATCAAATAACGGCGAATGTTTAGATGGTTGCGTAAAACCTACTCAAATTAGCGGAAATTGTGATACAACTATCTTTAAAGATGATGAAACTGGATTGTGCTACAGAAAATGCCCTTATTTTTGTCCGGACCCTCTTAAAAACTGCAAATGGGACAAATGTTGCGCTAATTGTGGAACTGAAAATATTAGAGTTGATTGCGACGATACTGGTTTAAGTAGCGAATATATTTCTGGAATTGGAAGCAATACAGATATTAGTTATGATATTGAATCCTATAAACATAGACATAATATTGACAATTATTTATGTCAACCATCAATGAGCGGAAAACATAAAGTTTGTGGTCCATTAGCATCTAATGAGTGGATCACCTGGTACGATATTCAAAAATTAGACAAAATAATTGATAACAAAAAAACTTTCTAAATTTTCAATTTTTTAGTATTTTGATATGTATTCATTATTTTCCAATTATTATAAAAAAATGAAATACTTTTATAATAATATTTTCAATCAATTATTTATGTGAAACAATAAGTTCAACAATGTGGTCAATCAATAAAGCGGTGATGTTGGAGGCCCTTGGATGGTCCAGAGGTGGCAAAAAAAACAACCATTTGCCTGACGAGATTGTGAATGTTATTCATCAATTTACATTCTTTGATGTTAGAACAAAAGAATATGATGAACATCTCATTAAAGAAGATATTAAAGCATACAAACTGTATGTATTAGACGATATGATGTTTCAAATTAATAACGGATTGAAACACTATGGAACAGGTGAATATGGAGTTGAATATAAGTCCATTAATATTGGAAGCAATTGCTGTACCATTTGTGGAGATTTTATTCCAGTTGGTATCCCAATTGCCGAAAATATTAGATGCTATTGTAGGTTCATCTCAGAAGAAGAAATTATGGATTTGGAACACGAACGCCAAGATAACTACTTCTGGGAAGAAGAAGAAGATGCCGAAAGAGACCTCGAAAGGAGAAGAAAAAATAGAGAAATTAATGAAGAATTTGAAGATTATACTTATTGTCTAGAAGATGACCCTTACAGTGATAGGAAACCTAATTGGGATGAAGGTAGTGAGTATAGTTTAGACTATGACTATTGCGATGACGACAACTCTTATTTCTAAATTAGATAGTATATCTTGTGTCTTATATCTTGTGTCTTATATCTTGTGTCTTATATCTTATATTCTGTCTCTTATAACTAATTAAATTCTCTTTTTTCTTGGAACAACATATCCAGATGATCGCATTCGTCTAACTGCTGAACGCGTATCATTTTGATTTACATTTTTTGTACTATTTGACTTCATATTGTTTCCAATTGATTGCGATTTTAGGCGTCTTATACGGTCTGATGATGACGTATCTTTATAAACTTGTTTCACATCTTTATCTTCTTGTGTTCTAATATGTTGATTTCTTGATATACTATTCATATTCGCATTAAGCGGTTCTTGTTGAGAAAAAAATTGAGGTGGTGTTCCATTTACTATTCCACGATTTACCACTCTTGTAATATTAGGACTTCGTTGAGCGTTTAAAGGACCTAAAGTTCTTGCTCTAATATTGGAAATGGATGAAATATATGGTGACGTCATTTTTTATTTATTATATAATAAAATGATAATAAATTATATAATAAAATAAATAATCATTGTAATTTAATAGATTATAATATTGATTTATTATATAATTAAAAATGGCCAAATATGAATTTTTAGCTGGATTCGCAAGTTCCCTAGGTTTATTTGCTTTTATGACTATTGTGTATAGAATTTTTTCATCGCAAAATACTGCGTCATTGACAACCGCATCTTTATTCTCTAATTTAATAGCCCAATCGTTTTTATTTATTTACGCATATACAAACGGTCTAAAAGGATTAATGTATCCAATTTATTTATACGTTTTTGGTATTATTTATATTTTATATGTAAAAATTATTAGAAATAAAGAATATTTATAAAATAATAACAGGTAATGCTGAACCACCACGCTTTTTCTTGTAACTACGACACTTTCTACGGCAACGAGTTTTGCATTTGCGCGCACATTTCTTCATAGTTGGTTTTCTTCTAACTCTCTTTACTCTTCGGGTTCTAGTTCTAGTTCTACGAGCCATTATAAAATAAAAGAATATATTATATTTGCCAAAATTTTAATTACATTGGGTAATTATTTATTTTTACAAAGAATTTTCGTTTTTCTTTTGTAAAAATTATTCTAAATCAAAACTTTTACCAAATATTCATTTTGCTATTCCAATACATTCTATCTTTTTCTGTAACTCCAAATATTTTGTTAAATAACTCTAGTCTTGATAAAGGACAATTTATTCTATATTTATCTGGCGGATGGGGGTCCTTTTTTAGTAACATTTGCATTGAATCATCTGTTAAATGTTGTCGCATTTGAATCGCATAATAATTATAAAATGTTTTCAATGATAAAAATGTTGTGCTTACTGATTCTAAATTCTCCTTTACACTATGATACAACATTAAATAATCATTACATAAAGCAATACCAGTTATATCCGCAATATTTTCACCAATATAAAAGTCCACATTAGGATGCAATTTGTCATAAGACATAAACTTTTTATATTGAGCGTTTACATCATTCACCAATTTTTGATATTTCTTTTTATCCTCTTTTGTCCACCAGTTTTTTAAATTTCCATTATAATCATATTTACTTCCAATAACATCTAAACTATGACTAAATTCGTGCGCTATAACATATCCTAAATTGGCTAAATTGTATTCTATTCCACGATCCTCTAAATCTATAAAAGGTCTTTGTAAATACGCCAATGGAAGAAAAATACGATTAAATGATGGCACATAAAACGCATTTACAACATATGTTTGAGTTCCATTTAGTTGAAATGTTTTCCAATCCATAATGGAATATTCTACAATAGGTTTGTTATTTAAAGATATAAATTTATTCGTTCTCCATTCAAATATTTTCAACATGTTTCCATACGGGTCTTTCGCATCATAATCTAATAAAGGGTCCTCAAATAAATTATCAGGTGTATCAATTTGTAAATTAATATGCTTTATCTTTTTTAATGCATATTGTTTGGTTTTATTTGTAAGCCATTTATTTTTATTTAAACGCGTTATAAATAATTCACGCATATTAGACGCCATTCGTTGCGCATATTCTACATATTGTTTGTTATAATTGTTCTTCCTATATTGCTCCGTTAAAAACTTATTAAACGCAGTAGCGATTCCAAAAATAGGATAAATTTCATCTGGAAATATTGCGTTTTGACCTGCTAATTCTTTTTCATAAAAATTATAGTAAATATGTCGTAATTTTTTGTGAAATCGTATCATTTGATTTAAATGTATAAATATCCAATAAGAACGCCATTTTGGTGTATTCCAATTTACAACTAATTTTTCAATTATACATTTTAAATAATTTATGTCATTTACTATAAAAAAAGAAGGTGCTGTTTTATATCCTAATTCTTTCGCATATGTATTCCAATCAAATTTAAACTGATTTTGACTTTGGGTTTTCGTTATTTTATTGTAATTTTCAGGATTATTTTTTCTTTTAATATCACCTAAATCACAATCAAATGAAGTAAGCATATCATATTCCACATTGAATACATCTTCGCCTTTTAAATTGTGCGATTTGCCTAAACAAACATCAAATACATTATTGATATATTTTATATATTTTGATTTCTTTTCTTTATGCTCTGGTTTTAATTCAAAATAAATATCAATGTCATATAAACCATAACGAGGCGACATAAAATAATTCGCAAATACCTTTGTATTCTTTTTATCTTCTGCTAAATACCACACCAATGGAAGTGAGTGAGAAACTAATTCGTTTTTATTTAATGTGGCTAAAAATTTCCATAAATTGTCTTTATTTACTAAATAACTATCAATCATTTTGACACAATCAGTCATATGTTTTGAAATACTATTATGTGGCAAATTACGCCAAGATAAATACATATTGGAAAGACATTTGCTTAATTTGGATTTTTGATTTTTCTTTATAAATTCTTTTACATTCTCAATTAAATGGTAAAATACTCTGTCTTGTGTTATTCTGAAATTGTCAAATTTTGTATAATATTTTTCTTCATTTGCATTTTTCATTTTGTTTATCCACGTAATATTAGTTACTTTATGAAAATCATCTTGAGGTTTCAATCCTTTCAATTTCTCATTTGTAAATAACTTCATCAAGTTTTTTATTTTGTTGTCTAATATGTTATTTACCTTTTTTCTAGATATCGCTCTCTTGGATGCCAATTTTGTTTTATAAAGTGCCGCCTTTTCGTATAACGTATTTATCTTTTTAATATCGTCTTTTAATTTGACTACTTTAAGCGTTTTATTCTTTTTCCTATTGGTCTTTTTTTTTGTCTTCTTATGTGAAGACATTTTGGTCTTTTTTGTTTTCATATTGTTATATTATGATGATATATTTAATTCAATCATAATATATTATCTAAAATACTTATTTCTTATAATTTCTCTTTAATGCCCGTTGCTTGAGAAAACGTGTGTAATCTGAATTATCATACACAAATTTGGGATTATTATTGTAATTAACGCGTTTGAATGATGTTAATCCTGTTGCCGATGAACTTGGTTTTCTATTCCACATACGACGAAGAATCAATCTTTCACCCGAATAATTCTCAATTTGTTTTTCAGTATTATGCTTACTTAATGATAAACTGTGTCCAATCATACTATATTATATTATATTATTAAAAAAATTATATAATACTATTAAAAAATTGTTGTATTATTGTCTAAATATTTTATTTTTTACACTATATTTTTACTTCTATATTATTTATTTATTTTCTTATGTTTATTTATTCACTTATATTTATTTATTTATTTATTTATTTTCTGTCATAATTCTTGGAACCACATTCATTGTTCCCAATTCTTGAAATAACAATTTACAGGCATATGGAATCTTCACATAAGCGAAATCTGTGCGATTATCACAAGTTCTACAATGATGTATATGAAATTTATCATTATATGCTGCGATTAAACCACACTTTTTACAAACAAATACTGAATACTTATCCGACACATCATACATCCTCTCTTTCATAAATCTTGTCGCACCATGACTTGCAATGCAGTCGCGCTCCATTTCACCAAATCTCAATCCACCATCTTTGGATCTACCTTCGGCAGGCTGTCTTGTCAAATTTACCATCGGACCATTAGACCTACTATGTACCTTATCATTAACCATATGCTTTAATCTTTGATAAAATACAGGACCAATAAATACACTACATTCTAATTGCTCTCCTGTTAATCCATTTTGCATCAATTGATTTCCATTTGATTCATACCCATTATCTTGTAATATGGAACGAATTTCTGAAATATGAAAGTCTCCAAACGATGTTCCATCTCCAAATAATCCAAGTTGTAACAATACTATACCTAATAGTGTTTCCTTTAATTGACCGATAGTCATACGAGAAGGAATAGCATGAGGATTAATAATAATATCTGGTTTCAATCCATCAGCTGTAAATGGCATATCACATTCTGGGATAATATTACCAATTGTTCCTTTTTGTCCGTGACGCGAACTAAATTTGTCACCAATCACGGGTTTTCTAATAGTGCGAGTTTTTACTTTCGCAAAATTATATCCTTTTCCATTTCTATCTACAAAATTCTTATCAATATATGTGTCTTCATTTGTTTTACACATTTTACTTTGGTCTTCATATTTAATCAATTTTGTATGGTCGTTTTTATTTTCTTTTATAGGAACCACTTTGGAAATAATAATATCCCTATTCTCAATAAGAGTGTTTTCAGGTATAAGCCCACGACTATCCAATTTATTATAGTTCGCCATTTTCATCCCCTTTGTCTTTGATGGGTCCGGTTTACATCTTATTTCTACTTCTCCATTTCGCTTCTGACTGTCTTCATCTTTTTCTGTATGATATATAGTAGCTAATGCCAATCCTCTGTCAATAGCACCTTTATTGATTAGTATGGAATCTTCTTGATTGTATCCAGTATGTGTCATAATTGCGACAATCAAATTTGTTCCAGTAGGTATTTTATTTAATTCAATCATATTCATAATTCGTGTGTCCACTAATGGTCTTGTAGGATAATTTAATAAATAGGCAGTTTTATCCATTCTATTTTCATAGTTTGTCACATATACACCCATTGCTTGTTTTCCTTGTGCTGCTTGATATGTATTACGAGGAGATTGATTGTGTTCTGGAAATGGCGTACAAGATGCCAATACACCAAATATTGTGCTGGGATGAATTTCACAATGGGTAAAATTATGGATATTTATTCCTGAGTTTTTCTCCTTTATATCTTTTGGATTGACAGCAATCATAGACCATTGTTGCTCTTCAGGGTCAATATATTCAATGACTGAATTTGTCATTTTACAATCATTTAATAAATCTTCCCATTGCAAATTTCCATTTTTTAAACTGGTTGTTATTTTATTTGTAAGAAACGTCTTTTGGTCATTAACTCTCAATAGTGGTCTAGTTAAACGCCCACTATCATTACAAATTCGTATTTCTTTCAGTTTGTAGTCAAATACAATAGATGTATAAATGTTTAATATCCCCTTGTATTTTTTATCTTTTAATGTTAAATACAAATTTTTGGCATCATTTGTGATTCCGACCCAGCAACCGTTTATTAAAACCTTGACCTTATCGTATAAATCACAAGGGTTTTCAATACTTTCAAGAGCTTCAACCATTGGCATTACATAATCAATTATAGGTTCTATTTCGGAATAAATAGTCACATGTGCCATATAACTTAAATTCTTTACTACACCAACAGAATGACCTTCTGGAGTTTCGACAGGACATAAATATCCCCAAGAAGTATTATGCAACTTGCGAGGAGGTATAAGCTTACCACTTTTATCAATTGGCGCAGATATACGTCTAACATGACTCAAACTTGAATTATATGTAAGACGACTTAATACCTGTGCTACACCTACTTTAGAACTATTTACATTTTTTATTCCAAAATCACCAGTAGATAATGCTCGTTTTATACCATTTTCTAATGTGGTTGATTTAAAGATTTTATAAATATTTGTATAATTAATAATATTTTCATAATCATCTGTTGATTTCCAAGCGCCATTGTTGATTTCCCGGATTATTTGTTTCTCACCGTCTTTTACAAATTTATTAAAATGGTTTCTATAAAGATTATTCAACGAAGACCCACATAAGTCTAATCGTTTATTAACATATGAATCTCTATCATCTTGATCCATAAATCCATTGTAGGCTAATAAGAGACGATATGTCATATAACCCAAGAAATATATCTTTTGATTTTCATTATGGCAATGGGGAAACAAATCATTTTTCAATATTTCCATAGTAAATTCACGCTTCTTTAAAAGACCAGTTTCTTTATCCATATTTATTGGTGTATACATCACATTTGACATCATACATTGAATACATTCTTCTTGCGTATTGATATTATTTGCTTCAATAATTGATGCTTGTAATTGCTCCAACATTATTTTACTCCTTTCTTTTTTCATATTCAACAATATAATTTCACAAATTTGTTTGTCTGTTTCAACACCAAGAGCACGAAATATAACAAACAATGGAATAGGTTGCTTAACACGAGGAATTTGAATGTGAATACAATGTCCAAAACCATTGTTTTTATTACATAAAAGCAAACTTATTTGCTTCGGGGAAATACATTTGAAACTAGATACAGAACGGATTTCACAACTCCATAAATATTTTGTATTATTTTTTCTCACATCAAAACAATATACACGATTTTCCGCAGACCTTTCTTGTCCTAATATAATTTTTTCTGAACCATCAATAATGAAATACCCACCCGCATCATATTTACATTCACCTGTTTCTGTATTTTCAAAATGCTTATATTGATTTAATACACATATATCTGATTTTAACATAATTGGAATCTTCCCTAAATGAACCTTTGGCATCACTTTATTTACAGTTTGAACGTTTTCAAGATTTTCACCAGTGCGAATCATATATTTAATATTTAAATCAATTAATGTTGAAGATGAATATGTAAAATTTCTCAAACGAGCTTCTTGTGGAAACATTAATTTTACAGCACCATTGTTTTCGTGAATTTGTGGTCTGTAAATACAAAAGTTCTCAAATGAAATGTAAATTTCTAACGCATACTTTTTAGAAATTTCGTCATAATCATGCTCTGACACTATATGAAGTGGATTGAACATATCAATTGTGCGTTTTATTTGGAAATTTATAAAGTTATTATATGATTCTAATTGATGTCTCACTAATCGGGTCAAATGTTGATTCTTAAAATAACTCTCAATTATAGTCCAAGGTGTTTCAATAAAACTATCTTGCAAATCTTCTTCTTCCAAAACAGAATTTTCATAATACTCAATATGTGTATCAATTTCTTTTTCTGGTTGCTCTTTTTCTTTTTCAATCACTTTATTTTTAACTTCTTTTACACGTTTTGTATACTTACGCTTGGGTTTATTTGTTATTTTACTAATTTCAACATCTGAAATGTTTTTAGTATTTGTGTTGGACGAAAGAGTGGACATTATATTTTGTTCAATTGCAATATCAATTTGTGTCATAAAATTACAATTATATTTACTTTCATTTTTATTTTTAAGTTGTTTTTCAAAATATTTTTAAACAATTTGTAGAAAATTAAAATATACTTGCTATAAAATATAAACAATTTATAATAACAATGTTATAATGAATATACTAAACACACATATACACAAATTAAGATTATACATAGATAAAGATGCTCCATCAGAATATAAGATTCGATGGGACGAATTTAAGACTCATTGTGAAAGTGGTGAAGATAAAAATAAGAATATTGCCGAACAAATAAAAAACTATTGCAAATTGCAAATAAATAAAGATTTGCCTTATTTGCAAAGAGAAGAAAGTGGATTAGGTGGTGATAATAATTTGACGAATAAACAAATTCGATTTAGAACCTATTTTGGTATGAATGACTACAGAGATAGAGATGATGATATTATTTTGCACGAAATAATGAGCACAAAATATGAAAATTGGACCTACGATGAATTAGATGATTTACTTCGCGCCTTTATTAAAACCGCAAACTATTATGTCAAATCAAATTGTGTAAATGGATGTATCAACATATTTAATAAAAATATGTTATCTGATTATTATCTTGAAAGTGATAGTGATTAATCGTGTTCTTTAAATATTCAAAGGTGCAAATAAAATAATTAATATAATAATATAAAATATAAAATATTATTTTTGTAAATAATATAATAGTATCATTCCTAGTTATTATATTATGAATCAAAATTATTCTTCCAATAATAAAAAGATAAAACGTAAATCTTTTATAAAACATCTTGATACCAAAGGGAAAAATAAAATCAATGAAAACAATAAAAATAATGAAATCTTAATTAATACCATAAATGATAAAAAAACTATAAATAAATTAATTAAAGATATAAATACTGTATATGAAAATAATCAATATGAACTTCTATACAATGGACCAATTAAAAGCAAAGATGATAGCACTATAAATTATAAAAACATTTCAGTTAAAAAAACTTGTGTTCCAAAATTGAATTTCGAAAAAGATTTATGTATTTATAAAGATGTAATCATAGAAAAAGAAATAAATAGTGTTTCTGATTTAATTGACTTAATTCATAAAAATCCATTAGAACACAATGTGACGTATAATATTAATTTACAAGGGTTGCATAATATTTATAAACCTCTTGTAAAACTTGAAAATATGGTAGCATTAAATGGTATTAAGACTAATATTACAGACCAAATTTTATATTTTATACAGGATTTTCATCACAACTCGTCTGATTATATGCATACTGTTATTTATGGACCTCCTGGAACAGGCAAAACCGAATTAGCCAAAATAATTGGAAAAATATTCTCCAAAATAGGTGTCTTAAAAAATAATGTTTTTAAGAAAGTCACACGAGCAGATTTAATTGGTGGCTATTTGGGTCAAACCGCATTAAAAACTACTAATGTTATTGAATCCGCACTTGGAGGTGTATTATTTATTGATGAGGCATATTCATTAGGAAATAGCGACAAAAAGGATAGTTTTTCTAAAGAATGTATTGATACTTTATGTGAATCATTGAGTAATCATAGAAAAGATTTAATGGTTATAGTTGCTGGTTATGAAAAAGAATTAAACAATTGTTTTTTTAATTATAATGAAGGATTACAATCTAGATTTACATGGAGATATAATATAGACAAATATAACGGTAATGATTTATACAATATTTTTAAAAATATGCTTTCAAAATGTGTGTGGCAATTGGATGATAATGTGAATGAAAAATGGTTTATTAATAATTGTGAATATTTTAAATATTATGGAAGAGATGTTGAAGTACTATTGTCAAAGTGTAAGATTGCTCATAGCAAGCGAATATTCGGAAAGAAACAAATAGATTGTGATATTAAAAAAATTAATTTAGACGATTTAGAAAAAGGACTCGTCAAATTTTTGGAGAATAATAATAGTGAAAATATGAAGCAACAAGAATATACAAAAAAACAATTGTATAATAGTTTATATTGTTAATTGAAACAATATGTAATAATATGTAAATTATTTTTTCTTTTTATATTAAATGTCAAATAATAAAACAATTAGTATAAATCCAAAATTATTTAATATGTCTAAAAATAAGACCCAAAAAAATAAACCGAAAATTAAAGAAAAGGTTAATATAGTTCCTCCTAATTTATTTAAAAGCAAAATACTTAAACGGATCCAAAAGCATAAACAACGTGAAATAAAACATAATAAAAATAATATTAATAAACCGAAATTTGAATCTGATAACAGTAATGATAATAGTGAATTTACTTCATCCTTAAATTATTTAAACGAAGCAACCAAGAAACAAAAAAAAATAAAACCAAAAACATTTAAAAATTATTCTCATTCTGAAAAAACAAATTTTAATGTAAATATAGATTTGCCTGAAGAATTAGAAGAAATAAAACCGAATAATGTTATTATAAATGATGTCCCATATGGTGTATTGAAAAAAGGAAATAAACCTACTTATCGTGAATATTATAATAAAACATTAAAAAATAAATCATTATATAATACCAATTTGATAACAACAGAACCAATAATTCAACAAAAACCTATAATACAACAAAAACCAATGTTACAAAAAAAACCAATAATTCAACAAAAACCAATAATTCAACAAAAACCTATGATTCAACAAAAACCAATAATTCAACCCGAGTCAATAATTACACAAGAAAATGATATTGTTTTTGATGACTTCAATGACGAGATTCCTATAACTATTGAGGCACCAACTCCTCCAGAACCGACACATATTGATAAAAATATAAATAAAAATATAAATAAAATCCCAAAAAAAATAAATAAAATTACAAAAAAAACAATTAAAAAAAAATATACTTTAGGTAAAAATAAAAATAAACGAAAAATTGGAGTTCTTATAAAAAATAATAAAACACAGAAGAATATTATGAGCGCATATAAAGAATTAAAGAAAACACCTATTAAAGAAATTAAAGATTTTTTACATAAACATAATTTGATTAAAATAGGAAGCAATATTCCACTAGATGTCGGTAGGCAAATGTTTGAAGCAGCAAAACTTACTGGAAATGTTGTAAATATTAACTCAAACAACATCTTACACAATTTAGAAAACGCAAATAATTAAATCGCGTAATTAATTACATCAACTTTCTTATTAAAATAAAAGAATTATATATTTTAATAAAAAATATTTAGTAATATTATAATGAGCACTTCAATAGTTCTTGATAGTCTTGTAAAAAATCCATCAGGAATCCTAGTAGGATTTACTGTTGCAAATATAGGCGCAAACGATCAAGTTTTTTATATTATTGATGATACAGAAGACCCTACAGTGGATCAATATTCTGCTTCTATTACGTCAAACGTAAAAAATGCTATAGGCGAAGGAAATGGTGGCAAAGTTTATTTTGACGCTCTTTATTCAGCATTTAATGTTGTTGATAACCGTATATATGAAGTTCAAGTATACGTCCAAAAATACAATCCTGCTTCGACTGTATTTAGTACAAATGTATTAAATTTTCAAAAAAAATCTCCATTAGTTGTTCCTCAAGTTTTGTCATATGTTGGTCTTGATAGTTTCGTTTTAGTTGACTTATCAAATAATGATTTCAGAGTTAATGCTGAAGAACTTTCGTTTACTATTAAGAATACATCTCCTCCTCATGATGAACCCACCAAAGAAATTTTATTTAATTTATCTACGCATACAAGTGATACCTTTAAATTAGACCTTTCTTATAACTTTGATAAATACGAAGTTTTTTGTAAAACAATTGATAATACTGATGAAAGAACTAGTGAAATTAGTAATACAACAGAAGTTTTTTCTATTAACTCTTCTCATCCTGCTGTTCCGACATCAGAAACAATTGCTACAACTGCGGATAAGTGTCAAGTAACTTCTACTTTGACCTTCACAAATGATTGGGAAACAGGACACGATGACTATTCTACAATTCGTGTATTTGTTTATGAAAGCTCCACTGCGACAGTCCCTTTCAAACAGCATGATCTTTCTACTGCTGATATTAAGGCCGCTGGTTTATCATCCACTATCGTAACTGATGTTACACCTGGTGGTCAATATGACCTTCATTATTCTACAAAGAATATTAATCGTCCCAATTCTCACGAGAGCACAAAAGAAACCCTTGGAAGTTATTGGTATGCGTTTGACCCTACACCTAATCAAGTCTCTAACGTCCAACTTGTGAACCAAGATGAAGAACAATTAGGTCTTACATTCACTGGAATCACAAACGCTTCTGCTACTGCTAATGGTTTTGTATTAAATAAATATGTTGTTGAACTTATTGACTCAAATAATGCAATTATTCATACTCAAGATGTCGCACAAGCAGATACAAATACAAGTTATTCACTTGTATTAGATAACGCAAATAATAGTGTCACTGCTGGAACGGTTTATAAATGTCGTGTAAAAGTGGAATACACTACTTTCCACGAAGATTCCGCAAACGACACCATTCATTATTCTTCTATTGATAGCAACACAAGAATGGCTTACAAAATGTTTGATGACTTTTTACAATTAACCAACAATAAGATTACAACTGATGGTGAAAATGTAAAGTTGGAATTAATCGGTTCGGATGGTTCAAATGGTATTTTCCCTTTGAATTACAACATTGAACTTATGTATAAGAATGGTGAAGGCAACTATGTTAATGTTGTTGACCCTAATAATGCCACTGGAAACGACGCAAATTTAAATAGATTTGTTGACGCTTCTACATTGGGAGGACAATCTGTAGTATATAATTATACATTTGATATGTTGGATCATGAAGAAGATAGCACAAACTTTACAACTTCCACCACTATTCGCTATAATAATTTCAATGGAGATGTTCTTGGAACTGAATACAGCTTTAAAATTGTTACTCAATATCGCGACAATGATAATAATGTTTTACCCAATAAATTAACAACTACTTATAATACAAGTGGTTTTTATGCTAAAACATATGATACATCACCTACTTATGCTGGTTCTGTAAGTATTAATAGTGTTGATAATGAGTCAGCATCTATTGCTTGGACTAAGAAAACAGAAGAACCCGCTGGTTTAACATTTAGACGCTATATTGTTAATTTATTTGACGAAAATAATGTTTTACAAGATACTTCTGGTAATGAAAATGACACGAATACATCTAATTTTTATCTTATTGACAATGAAGCAGCAGTATTTACTTATTTGACAAATGGTACCAACTATTATGTTAAGGTTGCCGCTCAATATCAAACTACACATGATGGATATACTTCTTTGGTTTCTCTTGACACACCATTCGTTCAATCCGATAGTATGTTGCCTTATGAAAATAATTTATCCAATAATGCTGGATACAGAGTTCAAAGTGTAAATGTTGATAGTTTCAGCAATAATTCTAATACTGATAACAATTTTAATGTGAGTTGGATTGTTGATACTACTACATTGGCTAATAACTTGTCCGCAATTGGTCTTGTTTTTAAGAAATATAGAATACGTTTAGTTCGCGCTGATAATACCGCCAATATTGCTTCAGAAGTATTTATTGAAAATGATATCGACGCAAATACTTATACCTTTTATAATATTCCTTACAATAATAATGGTTATAAGTGTACGGTTACTGGTTTCTTTAATCCTCAAGAAAATAATGCATCCAGTGCCAGCGTCAATGGTGATTCTGTTCCTAGTGGAAATTTATTGATTCCTTACGATAAAGATGTTAGTTCTGACAACAATTTTTCTGTAAATAGTGTTTCTATTGATAGTTTCTCTAATGTTGCTGACGCAAATACATTTAATGTTAGTTGGGTGGTTAACGACACTTATTTAGACGGTCAAATTAACGATTATGGATTAAACTTTGTTTATTACAAGGTTGATTTAGTTGATGCTGTTACTAATGCTATTGTTGACTTTACTACTAAAACTAGCACATCAATTAAAACCCACATTTTTAATGGAGTTGCTTTCAGAAATAACGGTTATAAATGTAATGTTACTGGATATTACACACCTAAAGAAACAACTGTAACTGATAACCTTGAAGGTGCTAGTGTTTCTAATGGTGTTGCATTGGTTCCTTATAATACAAGTGTAATTGGTGAAGCAGTTTATGAAGTAACTAATGTTGTTTTCCCTACTTTGGATAATCAAAGTATTTCTATTCAATTCACTCTTCCTGTTAATTTGACAACCGAATTGGATAATGTTGGTCTTAACCTTAGTTATTACAAGGTTGACTTGATTAATCAAGGTGCTGACGCAAATAAAAATGAGACATTTAACATTGAAAATATTGGAACTAATAGTCATACTTTCTCCAATGTTGCTTTCAACAACGATGGATATAAATGTCATGTTACAACTGTTGTGAATCCTAAAGATGCTAATAATTCTGAGCTCATTTCTACTAACCAAGTATTGAGCACAAGAGTTGTCAAACCTTTTGATCATGTTATTTCAGACGATACTGATTTCCAAGCTAGCAACATTTTGTTTCCTACTTTGGATAATCAAGACATTTCTATTAGTTTTGATGTGTCACCAACTTTAGCTAATAAATTGTCAGCTGTTGGTCTTGACTTCCGTCATTACAAGGTTGACCTTGTCAGTCAAGGTTTGGATAACTCGAATGATGTATCCTTTAATATTGAAACTATTGGAACTACAACACATACTTTTAATAATGTTGCCTTCAATAATGATGGTTACAAGTGCCAAGTTACTTGCGACTACAAACCTAGAGATGCTGATAGTGCTACTCAATCTATTAAAAGTGCTACTGTTGTTAGTTCCCGTATTGTTAAACCGTTTGATGATGTTATTTCAGATGATGTCAATTTCCAAGCAAGTAACGTTCAATTTACAACTTTGCTAAATCAAAGTATTTCTATTGGTTTTTCTGTTTCTAATACATTGTTAAATGACTTAACTGCTCGTGGTCTCAAATTCAAACATTACAAAGTAGAATTAATTGACCAAGGTGGTGATATAAACAAATACAAATTTGATGAAATTGGAACTATTGGAACAACCACTTATACTTTTAATGGTGTCAGTTATAATAACAGTGGTTATAAATGTCAAGTAACTTGTGTTTATAATCCAAGAGATGCTGATAGTGATTCCATTGATATTCCAAGCGCAACTGTTACTAATGGTGTGAGAACTGTTATACCATATGATAATATTGTAAATGACGATAGCAATTTCACTTTATTGTCACCATCCATTGATAGTTTTGTTAATGTGGCTGACGCAAACAGGGTAACAGTGACTTGGCAAAAACCTGCTAATTTAGCAACAACTATGTCTGACAAGGGTCTCCAATTTAAACACTATTATTTGGAATTAATTAATAACGCAACTGGTGCTGTTGTTCAAGACCCTACTGAAACTACTTTTGGCACTTTATCATATACTTTCAATAATGTTGCTTTCAACGCAATTGGTGCTACCCGCGGTTATAAATTTAGAGTTCGTGCTTATTACGAACCATTAGATTCTGTTAGTTTGGCAGCTAGTGTTGAAGCTGTGGGTGACTTTGTAATTGATAGCCGTGTATTAATTCCTTATAATACTGACCTCGCTGGTGAAGGTCAATACGACATTGATACTGTTGATTTTACTACATTTAATAATGATTCAATTAATACATTTAATGTTTCTTGGACTAAACCTGCTGCTTTGGCAACCACCATTGATTCTGTGGGTTTGACATTCCAAAAATATTTGGTTCAACTTTACGTTTCTGGGTCTCCTAATGTTGCTGTTGATACTAAAAATATTACTACAATTGGAACATTGTCTACTAGTTTTACCAATGTTGCCTACAACAATACTGGTTATAAGGTAAAGGTTACTGTTATTTATAACCCATTGGATGCGGATAATGCTTCCACCGATATCCTTAGTGATGTCGTCAATAATACTCGTGCCGCCTTAATCCCTTACGACCAAGTTGTCAATGATGACAGCAATTTCACTTTATTGACACCTTCTATTGACAGTTTTGTTAATGTGGTTGATGCTAACGAAGTGACGGTCTCTTGGCAAAAACCTGCTAATTTAGCAACAACTATGTCTGAAAAGGGTCTCCAATTTAAACACTATTATTTGGAATTAATTAATAACGCAACTGGTGCTGTTGTTCAAGACCCTACTGAAACTACTTTTGGTACTTTATCATATACTTTCAATAATGTTGCTTTCAACGCAATTGGTGCTACCCGCGGTTATAAATTTAGAGTTCGTGCTTATTACGAACCATTGGATTCTGATTTGGTAAATAGTGTGCAAGTTGAAAGCGATTCTGTAATTGATTCTCGTGTATTAATCCCTTACAATACTGACCTAGCAGGTGAAGGTCAATACGACATTGACACTGTTGAATTCAATTCATTCAATAATAATTTGGTGAATAGTTTCGTTGTCAATTGGACGAAACCTGCTGCTTTGGCAACCACCATTGACTCTGTGGGTTTGACATTCCAAAAATATTTGGTTCAACTTTACGTTTCTGGGTCTCCTAATGTTGCTGTTGATACTAAAAATATTACTACAATTGGATCATTGTCTACTAGTTTTACCAATGTTGCCTACAACAATACTGGTTATAAGGTAAAGGTTACTGTTATTTATAACCCATTGGACGCAGATAACGCTTCCACCGATATCCCTAGTGATGTCGTCAATAATACTCGTGTCGCCTTAATCCCTTACGACCAAGTTGTTAATGATGACAGCAACTATGAAGTCACTAGTGTTGCTATTAGTTCTTTCTCAAATGTTGGAACGGACCATAGTGTTGTTGTCAATTGGGCTGTTGACTCTGCTGCTCTACAAACCAGATTAACCAATAACGGTCTCAACTTTTCTAAATATTTGGTTGAATTGATTGATAAAGATGACAACTCTATTGCCAAATCGGTTGATATTGGTGTTATTGGAACCTTGTCTAATCCATTTAATGATGTTGTTTATAATACTCTTGGTTATACTTGCCGTGTTACCGGACATTATATTCCTAAAGATTCTGTCGCAAGTGCTTCTGTTGTTATTCCAAGTGCTACTATTGTAAGCACCAGAACCTTAATTCCTTACGATAAGGTTGTCAGCGATGATAATGCTAATTTTGCCGTTCAAAGTGTTGCTTTTGATTCTTTCAATAATGTTGATTTGAAGAACGAAATTAATGTTCTTTGGACTGTTCCCGCAAATCTCGCAAATAACATCCAAAATGTTGGTCTCTCCTTCAAGCATTATTTTGTTGAATTAATCGACCAAGACGATAGCTCAGTTGCTTCGGATAATGTTACATCAATTAGCACGCTCACTTATAAATTCAATAATGTTTCTTACAACACAAATGGTTACAAATTTAGAGCCACTGCTGTTTTCCAACCTAGAGACTCTGATAGTTCTAGTGTTTCAATTGAAAGCACTCCTCTTCTTACAACTGCTAGAACATTGATTGTTTATGATAAGGTTATTGACGCTCAAGACTTTGTTGTATCATACGAAACCAATGATTCTAAACAATTGACTGTTAATTGGGATGGTGCTACTAACTTAAATGGTGTTGGTTTAGATATTAAACATTATATTGTTAAAATATACAGCTCTGCTAATGTTGAATTGAGTTCTCAAACTTTGACTACTCTTTCTGCTACATTTAATGGTTTGGACTTAAATAACAACCCTCATTATGCTGAAGTTGGTTCTGTTTATAAACCACGCGATGCTGTTTTCTCTGCTACTGTTGAAGTTACAGGTGGTTTCAATTCTGAAATATTAAATACCGTAAATATTTATGATGTGACTGCTGATGTTACTCAATTCCTTACAATGGATTTGGCTCAAACATCAGCAACTGTTAATACTGTTAATCTTAATGCAACCTGGTCTCTTCCTAATTATGAAGCAAATAACTTATTGTTGTCTGAAATTGAACTTGAATTACGTAAAAATAATACTGTTGTCGTCCAATCGGTAACATTTACTGAAGCATATACTTCTAATTTATTCACAAATATTGCCTATTCTTATGGTGATTATTTCTGTATTAAGATGCGACTTACATTAAAGAGTACCACAAATGACCTTTATGTTGGTGATTATCAAGAAACTTCCGCACGGGTTTACGCTCAAATTGCTACAACTGATATCACTAACCACAACTTGGCATTGACCTTGACTGAAACTACTGGTGATATTAATAGTGTCGTTAATATGTCTTGGGCGAATCAAGCACAATACATCGGTAATTACGAGTTTGATAAATACAACATCGTCGTCCATAATAATACTGATAATTCTGAAGTTTATAATGTTAATGAAACTGTCATCACAAATGTTTCGTATGACGCTCTTAATATTACAAATGGTAAATCATACAACTTCAAGGTTACCGCATTCTACAAGTCATATGTTGACGCTATTGAATCTGTTGATGTAATGGACCCTGCTGTTGTTAGTTATACCGCTAATAGTGATAATACTGTCGTAATCAATGTTAATTTTGTAAATTTGGATATTAGTTTAAATACTGATACTATTTCATTTAATATTAACCCTAATGGTAGACTTGTGAATAAAATACAATATTTGGCTGTTCCTAACGACATTACAAGCGAAGGAAATTACACAGATGCTGATAATGCTACCAATTTCAAATTGGTTGTTACTGAAAATGTTTCATTTGACCCTCACGGTTCTATTAGTCATTCATACAGTTTCAATAATACAGCACACGGTTGGAATGGAACTCAAGGTGTTCGTTTAGCTGTTGTAAATTTATACAATGATAGCACCATATTGGGAAGCGATATTAAGGTATTGGAGTAAATAATGCAATTTAAATAATAATCTTACTTATCTCACTTATAATTTGTAAAATAATCTATTATTGTGTTTAATAATTTAAAATAATATCAAATATTATTATTATTATTTTAAATTAATTTAAGTATAAAATCACAACTAAGTAAAATGATTATTATCTTCTTTATCAAAAAATCCTGCGTCTCAAATTTATTTTTATCCAAGTGATATAGGTAATATTTTTAAAAAAATAGGACTTGAAAAAGTTAACGATAAATAATTTGCTAATTATTAAATAAATAATAAACTTATTAATATGAATAAGTGTATTATTTAAGCGCTGAACTTTTTAGAAAATGATTTTCGCGATAATGTAACATTTTGAAGTTGTCCTTCTTTTTGTAATTGCTTCATATTTGCTTCATTTTGTTTGTTCTTCATTTCTCTCTCATGTTTGTCTTTTCTTTGTTTGGCATTTTGAGCAACTATTCTATCTGCTGCTAATTGTTCTCTCTTTTTATTTTCTTGTAAAGTAAATAATTGTTGTTTCTTTTGTTCTTCTTGTTGTTTTTTCTTTGCTTCATTTTGCTTTTTATTTTTTTCTTCCACGGTTTTATTTTGTAATTGTTTTTGTTGAATCATTTTTTGCTCTTGCAATTGTTTTCTTCTTTCATTACTCATAACTTGTTTAGGTTCAGCAACAACTAATATATTATGTTCTTCTTTTATTACTGGATTTTGTATTAATGGTAATTGCTTCACAGGTTGTTTTTTCTTTACTACTTGATGAACAACTGGTTGAGGTTTTACAACTGGCATTGGCTTAATATTTGGATTTACATTAATCACTGGTTTTACTTGAGGGTTTACTTGAGGGTTTACAACTGGCATTGGTTTTATGTCAGGATTAACATGAACTGGTTGTGGTTGTGGTTTAATAACTGGCATTGGTTTAATAACAGGCATTGGTTTTATGTCAGGATTAACATGAACTGGTTGTGGCTTTTCAACTTGTTTTGGTTGAACTTGAGGTCTATGAGATCGCATTTGTTGCTCTCTTTGCTTTTGTAATCTAGACTTGTTCTTTAAAGCAAACATATATATTACTATTTTATTTTTTCTTCAGTCTTTAAGTTTTTATTTTTTAACTTCAACATATTTATTTTGTATTTTATATTAAAGATATTGTCATAATTTATTATAACTAAATATATCATGTCTATTACAAAAGAATACCTAAAACTCTCCAATCAATATCAAAAACAATTTGGTGAAAAAACTATCCTCTATATGATGGTCGGCAAATTTTACGAAGTTTATGCTATTATGGAAGACAATGCCTCCAAATCAAACGCAAATGTTGATATTCAAAACGCACAACAAATATCAACATTTATTAATACTTGTGATTTCTCTATAGGTAAAAAATCTGATTGCTCTATGGCCGGATTCCCTGAACTCTATTTAGATAAATATGTGAAAAAAATGCAAGAAATCGGTTACACTGTTGTTGTTTATAACCAAGAAGGTTCAGGTAAAAATATTACACGTGTTTTATCTGGCATTTTCTCCCCAGGGACTTATTTTACAGAAGATACAACATCTCTAAATAACAATACTACTTGCATTTGGATCGACTTTATTGATAATAAGGGTCTAAATTGCTTATCTAAAGGTAAATATATTGTTTGTGGTATTGCTAATCTAAACGTATTTACAGGCGAAACTTCTATTTCTCAATTTCAAGAATCTTTTATTGATAATCCTACCACTTACGACAATTTGGAACGATTTATTTCTATTTATAACCCCAGTGAAACCATTATTATCTCTAATTTGGATCCAAAATATATACATAATATGATACAATATACAAATATTCAGTCTAAAAAAAATCATATTATTGACTTAAATTCTACCAATAATGATTTCAATGTTTTGAAAGCAAGAGAATGCGAAAAATCGTCTATACAAGAAACTATTTTGCGTAAAATGTTTGATTTCGATTATTTTAATAATTTTGCCGAAATATTTTACGGAAATCATATTGCACTTAACTCATTTTGCTTCTTACTTGAATTCATTTTACAACATAATCCTCAACTTGTAAAAAATATTAAAACACCAGAATTTGAAAATTATTCAAATAAACTCATTCTCGCTAATCACTCCCTTAAACAACTTCACATTCTCCCTGAAGACAACTCAAAAAGCAAATTTTCTTGTGTTGTAAATATGCTAAATAATTGCTTAACCCCTATGGGAAAACGCAAATTTAATGACACACTTCTTACCCCCATCACTAACAGCGATTTACTTGAAAAAGAATATAATATGACCGATTATTTGCTCTCCGATTTGGAACACTATAAATCTATTTTACATAAACCTCTTGGCTCCTTGAAAGATTTACATAAATTCACTCGCCAACTTTATTTATTCAAAATTTCGCCTAAACATTGCTTCCAAATTTGCTCCAATCTGGATTCAATTAAAAACATTTTTACAAATATTAATCAAAATTCCACATTTGAATCTTATATGAAATTCCATAATGTTGATTTTGATAATATTTCTTCTTTTTGCGACCAAATTATGGATTTTATTGGAAATACATTAGACCTAAATTTATGCCATAATATTGATAATTATAACACTTTTGAAACTAATTTTATTCAATGTGGCGTTCATGATGACCTTGATTCTAAATCAAATTTACTTAAAGATTCTACTTCCCTTTTGAACAATATGAAAGAATATTTTAATAACCTTATTGCTAAAAGCGAGAAAAAAAGTAATTCTACAGAATTCGTAAAATATCATATTACCGAAAAATATAATTATAGTCTTATTTGCACCAGTCGTCGCGCTAAATTGCTAAATGAAATGCTCCCTTCCGAAGAATCTATTATCCATTTTCACAATTCAAATTATAAACTTAAAGTAAAAAAAAATCAATTTGAATTTAAAAAACAATCCGCCACAAACGTCCATATTTCTGATTACCAAATTGATAAAATATGTAGCAATATTTATAATGTTAATTGCTCAATGAAAGATATTGTGTCTATTGTTTATCAACAATTTATTGAAAATTTTCAACAATTTAAATACCAATTGGACCAAATTGCCGATTTTGTTACTCATTTGGATGTGCTTTACAATAAAGCAACTATTGCCAATAAATATAACTATTGTAGACCTATTATTGATACAACCGCAAAAAAATCGTTCGTCACTGCTTCCAATTTGCGTCACTGTATTATAGAACAAATTCAACAAGATGAAGAACTTTATGTTGCCAATGATATATCTTTAGGTGTTGAATCTAATGTTGATGGTATGCTACTTTACGGCACAAATGCTGTCGGAAAAACTAGTCTTATTCGTTCCCTCGGTATTGCCGTTGTTATGGCACAAGCTGGTCTATTTGTTCCTTGCTCTTCTTTCGTATTTAAACCATATGAATACATTTTTACTCGCATTTTAGGCAACGATAATATTTTTAAAGGACTTTCCACTTTTGCCGTCGAAATGTCCGAATTACGCACCATTTTGCGTCTTTGTAATGAAAATAGTTTGATTTTGGGTGATGAATTATGCTCTGGAACTGAAATTGTTTCTGCTATTAGTATTTTTGTTGCTGGAATTCAACATCTTTCTAGCGTCAAAAGTAGTTTCATCTTTGCCACACATTTACACGAAATTGTTGATTATGATGAAATTAAAACAATGCTTGAAAATAATTTGGTTTTGAAACATTTAGAAGTTGTTTATAATAAAGAACAAGATTTGCTTATATATGACCGCAAATTGAAAGACGGACCTGGCAACAGTTTGTATGGATTGGAAGTTTGTAAATCTCTTTCTTTGGCGGACGATTTTATTGAAAGTGCGTATAAAATTAGAAACAAATACCATAATGCTGAACATTGTGTATTTAAAAAGTCGCACTTTAATGCTAAAAAAATCGTATCAATGTGCGAACAATGTGGCGTCAAATTGGCAACCGAAGTTCATCATTTACAACATCAACAAGAAGCAAATGAGAAAGGAATTATTAAGAAAAATAATATGATTTTTCATAAAAATAAAAAGGCCAATTTGGCTTCCTTGTGCGACGAGTGCCACGATAATTTTCATAAAACAAGTAAACAACATAAAAAAGTTAAAACTTCTAAAGGGAGTCAATTGGTGGAAATTTAATCAAATTTGTTAAAATTGTATTTCATGAGAGTTGAACCTGAAGATATGTTTATATATTCTGAATCTTCAATAACAAATTTCAATCTATCATTATTAAACTCTTCTATTTCGATATCCTTTATATCTATTATAGCGGTTGTAAATGAAAGTTCAATAAATTCTGAATTATTATTTATTATTATTATATTACCACTATTGTATGTCATTTTAATTAAATTTATTGAATGTTGTGCTTCAATATGAATATTAACGTCTTGTAAAAATTTCATATCAAATGTAATTTGTTTAGATTTATTATGAATACTATAACTTTTATAGTCACTTGATATATTTTTCTTCTTAGTCCCTAATTGGTAAAATAAATTAACTAAATTGTTGCCACATATATCTGTAATAGCGTTTAAATTGGAAGCATCAATGCGATTAGAGTCTGCTTCATAATTGGCGGCAATATATCCGTCAGAATCGTAACCAATATAGCGGTCTATTAAATCTTTTTTGACACCATTTTCTATATATTTGATTCCCGTTTCTTGTGTCAATACAACTGCTTCGCCTGCTTGATAATTTGATGAATATGTATTGTAATCACTTATTTTTAGAAATATGTCGTCTAAATCTTTTTCTTCGTTTCCTATTTTTATTTTTAGTCCTAGTTTTATTGACATTATTCGTAATTTATTTATATATTTTATATAGAGTTATATTAAATGCCTGATCTAAAAAATTCTAATATATTGTACGATAAAACAGTTGAAACATTTACTAGTGCTAATGGTAATAATAATTTTGATTTTACTGATTTAGCAGACGGACTTTATTATTTTAGTTTATATTCAACAAATAGTCTAAGATATTTGATTATGTCATTACTTATAAATTCTAATGGTTATACTGGATATATAGAAAGAGTGATTAATATAGGTGCTGCTACTATTAATACTGAATCCAAAATAATTACTGTGAGTATTGGTGAAGTAGAGGACTATAATTACTCTCTTACCAAATTATAAAAAATAAAAATGAAACAAATTGAAAGTAAATAAATATAAATATAAGTTTCTAAAGTATTATATAATAGTAAAATGATTATTCCCGTGAAATGTTTTACTTGTGGCAATGTGATTGCTGACAAATATCGTCATTATTTAGAAGAAGTGCGTAAAATGAAGATGAGTAAAGTCGCAAGTGGAGAACCAATGGATATTGAAAAGGTGATGTATTTAACAAAAGAAAATCACGAAAAGACCCCTGAAGGCGTTGTGATGGATAATTTAGGAATGACTCGTATGTGTTGTCGTCGTCACTTTCTTACCCATGTTGATATTGAATAGAAAATACAATAAGCAAAATAAAAATCTAAAAGTAAAATAAAATATGTGCTAAATATATATCCCAATGGCGTCTACAAAAAAGAGAAATTACAGAAAAAAATCGCTTTCTAAAAGAATGAAAACTAGAACAAAAACTCCTAAATATAATAAAAGAAAATCAAAAAGTCAAAAAAGAAGAAAAACAAGAAAACTTTATAAAATGAAAGGATGTAACAAGCAAAAAGGAGGCATAAGTGCGACTAATTTAGTAAGTCATGGTTTGCTAAATGCTGCCAGATATGTTCCTCATACAATTTCAAATGCGTATAATGGTTTAGTAGGAAATGCAGCAGCCACTAATTTTTTACCTTGGGCAGGACATTATGCTTAAATTTACTAATATTTTAAATAATATATTTTTTATTTAAGAGTATATTATTTATTTTAGCAATACAATATATAGTAAAAATGATGGACATGACAAATTTATGCAAGCCTTCTCAATATTACTTTTTATTTTCCATTGTAGGACTTTTATTAATGATAACATTTAATATCATAACTGGTGCCAAATGTGGAACTATTACAAACACATATACCTTTGTAACACAACTCTTTTACACTTTATTTTGGAGTTGGCTTTTAAACAAAATATGTGAAAAGGGATATTCAAAGTTCTCTTGGTTTCTCTTTTTGATGCCGATTGTAACATCAGGAGTAGTAATATCCATTATAGCAATGTCTATGGTATTAGGTGAAGATATGTATCAACTAGTGGAAGAAGAGAAGGAAAAGGAGGCAACGGAAGATGAGGAACGGGAAGTAGAATCAATGATAGTAATGTAAGAATTCCACCGAATTCCAATATTCATTTTTATTTTGTAAATTTGTGTTTTTTAAAATAGCATACAAAATGATATTTCAATAAAAAAATGAAACGATTTTATAACTATTAGTCCATCACAATTATTTGTGTAAGAAAACTAAAATGAACGCCCAACAAACCTACGAATCCAATATGAGAGTTATTGGTTATCTCTACAATACTCTCAAAGACAACTTTGACACTATGCAAGTGGAAGATTTCAATGAGCTTTCAGGTCAAATTAGCAGACTATTTCAACAATCGTCCGAATTGCTACCATCTGCTAATCCTGAACCTGAACCTGAACCTCAAGTGGAACCCGAACCGATTCAACACAGACGCATTACTCTTTTCGATCGTGTTAGAACTGAAATGGAAACTATACACAACCCATTCCAGACCCCTCCTCCAGCGCAGCAATCTGTGGACCCCCCTCCTATTGAGCATAATCAGTCTCAATCCAATGTCCTTATGACAAGAGGAGGTCATCGTTTTCAAGATGACACACCAATGATAATTGAAGATTTAAGCAACGAGGTTTATGAGGATGAGGATGAGGATGAGGAGGAGGAGGATGATAATTCTTCCACCTATATGTTGGAAAACAGTGAAGAATATCAGGAGTACATTAGCTACAAAACCAAACCCAAATTGACTACCAAGTGCTTTTCCAAGAAGGAATGTCAGGAAAAAACTTGTGAATGTATTATTTGTTGTGAAGAATATAGTCTTTTTGAAACATTGACACTAGGTTGTGGTCATGAGTTTTGCCAAGGTTGTGTAAGCGACCACTTTCATCATAGTGTTGAGAATCAGCCTTACCAGCGGTTTTATTCGTGCCCCATTTGTCGCGCAGATGTGAAACAGGTAAGAGTCAATTATTCTAAAACCATTGCGAAAGACAAAAAAGAAATTATGGATGGTCCATTGGTGACTCTAATGAAGACTTGGTGTAAGTAAGAAGATAAGTAAAATATTGTATGTTTGACAAGGTTTCCAATAAGGAATATAATGTGTCTCCATAAGGAGAACCCCTTTTTTATTAAAGAAATAAAATATTTTTATAAAACTTTAATACATAATTAAATATGAAACAAAATAATTTAAAAGGTATATATATACGTTTAGAAGAATTAAATGAAAAAATAAATTATAATGAAAAAAATTTAAAATTGGTTTCAAAACTACTCAAACAACTTTTTGAAAAGGATAATGAAAATGACATAAATAAAAAAGATACAAATAAATAATAATAAATAATAATAAATAATATTACATAATAAAAATAACCTATTTATTATATAATACAATACAAAATGGAGAATATTTCTTGGAAAATAATAGATAAATTATTCAACGACAATCCAAATTTTCTAGTGTCCCATCATTTAGATTCATACAATGATTTTATTAATATTGGTATCAAAAAAGTATTTCAAGAAAACAACCCAATTCGTTTTATAGAAAAAGAAAAAGAAAAAGCGAACGAATGTATGTTATATTTTGGCGGCAAAGATGGGTCTAAAATTTACTTCGGAAAACCTATTATTTATGATGACGAAAACGTCCATTTTATGTTTCCTAATGAAGCTCGTTTAAGAAATATGACTTATGGTATAACTATTCATTATGATATTGAAGTTGATTTCATTATCAATGATACAGAAGATGGAACCCCAATGGAAAAAAATATTGTTATCGAAAAAGTATTATTAGGGAAATTTCCTATAATGTTAAAATCCAATGTTTGTATTTTAAGCAAAATGAGTAAAGATGTTTGCTCTCAAATGGGTGAATGTAAAAATGATAATGGTGGTTATTTTATTATCGACGGAAAAGAAAAAGCAGTCATGTGCCAAGAAAAATTTGCTGATAATATGATTAATGTAAAACTTCATAAAAAAGATGATTTATATAGCCATAGCGCCGAAATTAGGTCCGTATCTGAAGACACATCTAAACCCATTAGAACTTCTGGTGTTCGTATTGTTAATTCTCATAAACAAATTGTTGTATCTATCCCTAATGTAAAAAAACATATCCCACTTTTTATACTTATGAGAGCATTGGGAATAACAAGTGATAAAAATATTATTGAAATGTGCGTTTTAGATTTAAACAAATACAAACATTATATGGAATTATTTAGACCATCCATCCATGATGCAAACATTATATTCAATCAACAAAGCGCTCTAGAATATATTGCTTCTTTTACTAAAAGAGGAACATTGATGAGCACAATGGAGATTTTAAGTGATTTCTTTTTGCCGCATATTGGGGCAACAAATTTTATTGAAAAGGCATTTTTTGTCGGTCATATGGTTTTTGAATTGCTTAAAGTTTATACAAAAGAAGAACTACCAACTGACAGAGACAGTTTCAAATTTAAACGAATTGAATTATCTGGTGTTATGTTTTATGAATTGTTTCGCGAATACTATTTAATCCAAAAAAACGAAATTTATCAAAAAATTAGTAAAGAATACTATTTCCATCGGATCAAATATCAAAAAAAAGACGATATTAATAAGGAACAAAATGATGATTTGGAACAAACAGGCGACTCGCATACATTTATGTCTCTTATTGAACTCAATTATGGTCGCTATTTTAAAGACAAAACAGTTGAAAAGGGTATCCGACGTGCTTTCAAGGGAAATTGGGGCGCTCACAGTCACACTAAAAAGGTTGGAGCAGCACAAGACCTAAATCGCTTAAGTTATAATTCAGCCATTTCTCAATTGCGAAAACTAAATTTGCCTCTTGATTCTACCGCAAAAGTGGTTGGTCCTCGCCTTCTAAATAGTACTCAATGGGGCTTTATTGACCCTATTGATACTCCAGATGGAGGTAATATTGGTCTTCATAAACATCTTGCTATTGGTGCCCAAGTTACTTGTAATTCTTCTGGGGTTTCAATGGAAAATTGGATTCGCAGAAATGTTGCCATGAAATTGGTTTTAGAATGCACTCCAAATTATATTTCTAAATGCAGTAAAATATTTGTAAATGGTAAATGGATTGGCATTATTGAAGAACCACTTAATTTTGTAAATAAAATGAAATTATTTAGAAGAAATGGTGTCATTCCAGTTTATACATCTATTTCATTTGATTATAGACGTAAAATTGTAAATATTTACACCGATAGCGGACGATTAACACGACCCATTTATTATGTTGATAATAACAAAATCAGTTATGATAGAAAAGCAATCATTGATAAATTAATTGACGGAACTGCTAAATGGGAAAATATTGTTTCTGGATTTAAAACTAAAAGCGACGAAAATTATAATTTTAAAAATAATATTTTATATGAATTAAATACTCTTTACGATGATTTAAATCCAAATAATGAATCCAGTTTTGATACTTTATTAGAAATGAAATCTATTGTTGATTTTGTAGACACTTCTGAAGAAGAAAACACATACATTGCGCTTAAATTGGATGACCTTGCTGGTTCTAAATATCATACTCATTTGGAAATTGAACCTTCCTTATTATTGGGTGTTATGGGAAATCAAGTTATTTTCCCCGAAAATAATCCGGCTACTCGTGACGCATTTTTTTGCGGTCAAGCTAAACAAGCTGTTTCGGTTTTTCATTCAAATTATCAAATGCGTATTGATAAAATGTCTGTTGTATTAAATTACGGACAAATTCCACTTATAAAATCCCGATATTTACAGTATATTAATAACGAAGAACATCCATACGGTGTAAATACTATTGTGGCTATTATGTCTTATACTGGTTATAATGTTGAAGACGCTATTTTAATTAATAAAGGGTCTATTGACCGCGGTTTATTTCGCACCACATATTATTCTATGTATGAAAGCAAAGAAGAAAGCGCTAAAATATCAGGCGGTAGTCATTCTAAATTCGCCAATATTCAAAAAAATACTGTTTCACGATTGAAACAAGGTTATGATTATAGTATGTTGGACGATTTTGGTCTTGTAAAAGAAAACACTGAAATCACAGATAAAACTATTGTTATCGGCAAAATTAACGCAAATTTGGAAAAAGATGGTGAATGGGTTGATGACTCCGTTAAAACAAAAAAAGGTCAATTGGGTTTCGTTGATAAATCTTTTATTACTGACGGAGAAGAAGGTTTTAATATTGCTAAAGTGCGTATCCGTGAAGAACGTATTCCCGCAATTGGTGACAAAATGGGTTCCCGCGCCGGTCAAAAAGGAACTGTCGGTTTGATTATTCCAGAATGCGATATGCCCTTTACTGAAGATGGTACCAAACCTGATTTAATTATTAATCCACACGCACTCCCTTCTCGTATGACTATCGGTCAAATTGTTGAAACAATGTTTGGTAAATTATGTGGCGATTTGGGAACATTTGGCGACTGCACCGCTTACCAATCTAAAGGTTCTAATATTTCTACTTATGGTAAAGAATTGACTAATATCGGATACCATTCTAGCGGTAATCAACTTTTACATGACGCCCAAACCGGCGAACAATTGACTGCTAATATTTTTATTGGACCTACGTATTATATGCGTCTTAAACATATGGTTAAAGATAAAATCAATCATAGAGCAAGAGGTCCTAAAACAATGATGACTCGTCAATCCGTTCATGGTAGGGCAAATGATGGTGGGTTACGTATCGGTGAAATGGAACGTGACGGAATTTTGGGCCACGGTATGGCTGCTTTCTTAAATGACTCTTTTTTAAATCGTGGCGACGAATACTACATTGCTGTTTGTAATAATACCGGTTCTCTTGCTATTTATAATGAGTCTAAAAATTTGTTTTTGAGCCCACAAGCAGATGGTCCTATTAAATTTGTTGATAATGTTGATGGAACACAAAACATTAAAAATATCAGCAAATTTGGACGCTCTTTCAGCATCCTTAAGGTTCCTTATTCATTTAAATTGATATTACAAGAACTTCAAGCAATGAATGTAAATATGCGAATTATTACAGACGATAATGTTGATAATTTAATGGCAATGAGTTATTCAGATAATATAAATAAAATCGTTGATGCAAAGGACTTTAAAGAAGCAGAAGAAAAGTATTCAAAGTATATTTCTAATAAAAGCGTTATCCAAAAACAAAATAATAAATATTACAAATTAGATAATGATGACGCTCAAATAAAAAATAATGATCCTTCTATTCAAGAAGCTAATACTGAACCTGAACCTGAACCTGAACCTGAAAAACAATTTTCCTCTTCTGACCCTCCATATGCATCTAATTCTCCTGCTTATATGCCTGATTCAAATGAGCAATTTTCCTCTTCTGACCCTCCATATGCATCTAATTCTCCTGCTTATATGCCTGATTCAAATGTAGAAATAGATTCTGATACTGGACTAGAAGATTCGTTCGTTCAATTAAATTTAGAAGAACTCGAAAAAAGTAAAAATACTGAACCCGAAAATAAAACAAATGATAATACATTTTTAGGATTTAATATTGATAATATTTTTGGAAACGATAAAAAAGAAGAAAAAAGTGTTAAAAAGGTTAGTATTTTAGATGTAGAAGAAGATAAGGTAGAAGTTGAAAACAAAGAAGACAACACCGATAATGATAAATCCAATAATGATTCATCTCAAGTAAAAAAAGTTGTTATTATGGAAGACCCTGAAATTAAATAAAATAAAAATAACGTCAAAATAAATAAATAAAAAATAAATTAATATCTCGTAATTTATTTTAAAAAAATGAAATAATTTTTATTCTATATAAACATAATACTATTATATAGAATAATACAATGTCAAGTAAAACTCAACAAACGCTTTTGATTTCCGAAGTTTATAAATCCAGAAGAAACGTTTTGGATATTATGGAAAAACAAAATTATAATGTAAGTGAATACAATAATTTTAGCATCAATGAAGTCAACTCTATGTTTAATAACGACCAAATGGATATGATCCTTGAAAATGAGAATGAAAGAAAAATTTACATTAGATACAATTTAGGAAGCAAAATTAATGAATCTGTTATTCTCAATTTTGTTGAAGATTTGATTTATTTAAGTGAAACCCTTAAAAAAACAGATACTTTATTCATCATTACAAAAGAAGAATTAAATGACCCACTTAGTAACGTATTGAAACAAATTTGGGAAAAAGAAAAAGTTCATATTGTTATTGAAAGTATCGCTCGACTTCAATATAATATTTTGAACCATAATTTAGTTCCAAATCACCGCATTATGAACGACAATGAAGTAAGTGCTATGATGGAAAAATATAATATATTATCTTTAGAACAATTGCCTGAAATTAATAGATTTGACCCTGTTGCTAAATTGATTGGAATTAAACCAAAAGAGGTTTGTGAAATTAAAAGACCTAGTAAATCAGCAATAGAATCTTATTATTACCGCGTATGTGTGTAAAATTTATATATTATTATATATAATATGAATAATCTAAAAGGTCTTATAAATGAACTATCTATTAAGATTAAAGATGATAAGACGGATGATATTAAACAAAAAGAAGAAGAATATAAAAAACAATTAGATATATTATTAGATGGAACTGATTTAGCATCTAAAGAAGACCCTAATTTTTTTTATAATTTACTTCAAGACTATAAAACAGAATCAAAAAGATTATTAAGCGAATTTTATACTCAACTTGAAGACGATCTTAATC
>Ga0257106_1000169_pt1 | contig 40790 bp, 28 predicted proteins | sample LP_taG_3_FD_190177 | JGI IMG/M metagenome (GOLD analysis project Ga0257106, IMG submission 190177) | Marine microbial communities from Northeast Subartic Pacific Ocean, Canada - LP_J_2011_P26_10m | ecosystem: Environmental > Aquatic > Marine > Oceanic | place: Canada: Northeast Subartic Pacific...
TGTGGGTCGACGCGTTGAAATATATTGGCATGCTGATAAAAAGTTTTATCCCGCGACGATTACTGCTTTCGACGATCAACACTACTCACATCGAATAGAGCACGATGATGGAGATATAGAACCCGCAGCAAAGCTATGGAAGATGCGTGTCAATCTTCTCGTAGATAATCCTGGTGTATGATCGATTTACAACAACAACAACCCGGTTTTTTGTTGATATAATAATGAGTCTGGAATCAGTCGCATATCGCCTTCGCGCTCGTAGAACACGGTCTAACAATTTGTTAGGGGTTTTGGTGCCGGAGAAGCTTCTCCATTTTTATTACAAGAGTACTCACAAGGCGTGAGAGAGAACAGTCTTAAATTACCCTCATACTCCATATAATTTAATGAACACCTAACCAAAATCGCCATCCCAAAAAGTTATCCATCGCGAAAAGCGGTAAAGAGAGCAACGGAAGAAACAGCGTCAACGAGAGCGATCGAGCGACAAACCTTCAGAAAGGAGGAGGAAGATTCGAGAAAATCGAGCTCGAGGCTGGACGAAATTATCAACGCGAACAACAAAAACGGAGGCAAGAGTCATTTAGAAGATATGAACGGCGATCATAGGAGTAACAACCATGAAGACGATACGAACAGAAGACGGCGATCGCAAGTCTCTTTGTCGTCCAATAATAATAATTCATCGCGATTGATGAAGCAGCAACAATCCTACTCGGATTTTCATGTTTATTTGCATGTTGAATAATCGATACGTTATTCGATACGAGATGTGTTTTTTTCGATCGTAACGTGTTGTTGTTGTTGTTGTTGTTGTTGTTGTTGTTGTTGTTGTTGTTGTAACTTCATTTTTCTTACATTTTTGGCTAAAACCATCACCTCTTTTGCACATCGCACACACACGTGAACAAAAAAAACGGCACATTAAAAAGAAGAATTTACAATAATACTAATACTAATAATAATGGAAATGCTCGTGCTCACAAACGAAGAAACTGGCAAAACGCAGGCACACGAAGAAGACGACGGTCGTGTTGACGTGATTTCGACCGCGCAAAACGCGGAAAAAATGGTGATGGAAACCCCGTACGATGATTCGACCTTTCGAAATCAAATCGATCTTGGGGTACGAGTGTCGGGAAAAAAAGTCATCAACAGAGACGACGACCAGATGATGCGAAAGCACCGAAAAGAGCATTTTTTCACCGTTCGCGTGGATAATTTGTCATTCGATGCGACCACGAGTGATGTTCGACAACTATTTGAACAGATTCTTCCTGGTGAAAGTGTGGCGGATGTGTATGTGCCGAGAGACTACCGAGGAGGAAAATGCAACCGCGGTTTTGGGTTTGTCCGATTTCTTGATCCTCGCGCGAGTCGAAGCGCGTGTAAAGAAATGAACGGGATCGAGCACTTCGGGAGGGTATTGGACGTAAGTTTCGAACAGCCGCGCCGCACGAATGAGAGAACTTTCGATCGACGACGACAACAACAACAACAACAACAACAACGTCCTTATCTATTGCGTCAGGAGCCTTATTCAAGAGGACTGGAAAATCGTTTGTCTCGCGTACAAACTTACGAAAATATTGCCGGCGGTACTTTCCAACGTCGCACACAGAGAAGCTATCGCGGAGGCTCATCATCGTACTACAACGCCGGAGACGATGGTTATCACAACAGTCGCCCATCATCGAGCGATTATACGAAACCAAAGGGAGAGTTGAATTCTCTGGGTTTACCGTCAGTGTCGAGTAACGTGCGCGTTCACGTGAGCAACCTTTCGTGGGAAACGACGTCAGATTCGCTCGCGGAGCATTGCAAAGGCTTGAGTCAACCGATTGTGCGATGTGAAGTGGCCCGTATGTCGAACGGTAAATCAAAAGGATGGGCGCTAATGGATTTTGAGTCCTTAGATCAAGTGGAAGAAGGGGTCAAAGTGTTACACGATACCGAACTTGAAGGTAGACACATTTGTGTTCGAATCGAACGAAAATCTGTCGAAAACTCGGTAAAGGAAGGAGAACAGATGGACAATCCATCCTCTGGCGTGCAAGTCGTTGTGCGAAATCTACCCTGGACGACTACAAAAGATGACTTATCGGCTGTGTTCACAGAAGTTGGGAAGGTGAGTGCGGCTACCGTGAAGTGCTTCTCGGACTCGGGCAGAAGTAAAGGGTGGGCGACTGTTCGTTTTGAAACAAAAGAAGAGGCTGAAACTGCGATCGAGAGATTCAACGGTACAGACTTTGGAGGCAGAGAAATCGAAGTTCGAGTCGATCGCTTCGAATGAAGCACCACCCTTCTTCAATAATGAGTTATGACAAAGAAAGTTGTTGTTTCGGACGACCACGCGGCGTTCCAAATTTATCAAATACTATTATTGAAATAACTCGTTTAAAAATAACTCTCTTCTCACTAAGAAAAATGGTCGTCTTTGTCGTCTCGACGTTGGATGATCTCCTTCGCAAAAAAATATAAAAAAGAACCGCCTTTTGTTGGGGTATACTTAGACGAAAACAAAACCGCATTTTCACGTCTATCACCTCGTCTTTTATATATTACGCACTATTTCCCCCAGTTCTCCTCAAATGCAATCGGTACTGATATGAGCCGTAATCATTTTCCGTGAACGAGATATCGATGTTCGTCTCGCCCTTTTTAAGCTGTTGTCTTGCGAGCACCACGTTTTCTTCTTTGCCTACCGTACTCGTTATTTTTCGACACAACTCGATGGTAAAGTCTGGATGCGCTCTAGAAATGCTATTCACTTTCGCTGTCGTGGTCAAATCCTCCGAAACCCACTCCACGTCTCCTATCGTTGGCTTTGGTCTTTTCAACGTTTGCGTAGTTTCAAACGCCGATATTATTTCAACGTCCGGATCTGGGTCCGAATCCGGCGACGTTAAAGTCGTTTTCGAAGCCATCAAGATTGTTGTTTTATCCTTCTTTTTAATGGTTGACTTTTTATGCGTTTGGTTTTTTGACTCCTTTTCCAGAAAGTCTTCTCCCTCGTTTATTCTTGCTCTTCGTCGTTCCTTCTCCTGTAATCCAACAATATCCGTCGATAAAGAGGTCAAGTTGATCACCGCGTTCGTTTCCTCCAGTCGACACGATTGGCAATTCGCTTTTACTTTCCCGTGTTCTTTGCACCTCGGCGCGCACTTCTTACACGACCGTTTATCTACGAAGTGCAAATCGCACAAATCATAACCGCCTTCGCCTAATTTTTTGCATTCCTTACACGCTCTTCGTTTCATAAACACCGAGTTGTTGTTCGGATTTCTGTGCGTGCAACATCCTTTCCCACACGGCTGCTCTGGATCTTCCTTCGACGGTTTTGAACAGTTGAACTTAAACGTGCCGTGGTCGGAACAACGCGACGACGGAGATGGCATTTTGGATCCCTTAATTCCTTTTCCTCCAATCGTCGTCGTCGGCATCATCCCCGGCTGCGGCGGGGCCGTCTTCGTCATCGTCGTCGCACTATTATTATAAGAGGTTTCTGATTTGCGTAAGAAGAGATTTTTGGGGGGAGATGGGAATACTATAATAATTGTGTTGTTGTTGTTGTTGTTGTTGTTGTTAAGAGAGCACAGAATAAGAGCGCTTTTCTCTCAGAAGAAGAAGACACACGCGCAACACTTACTGTTGTTACGCTTCTTTACGCTCTCTCTTTCAAAAACTCTCGCGTGGTGGTGCCAAAACGTTGATTTCGGTCTCTTCTTAACTTCTTTTGTTTTGGTGATGATGATGAGGACGAGACGATGTTGTTGTTGTCGTTGCTTAATTTTCTTTTTTTCAAACCCTAAATTGTAAATTGATACTATTCCAGGCACACGCTTTTCTTAAAAACCGGCACACGACAAAAAAAAAAGACGCGACACACAAAGAAGACGGCACGAAGATTCTCATATCAATCTCTTTAATAAAAGAAGCAGAGATGAGTACTACCCCTCCAAATAGTGGTACTAATAAATCGTCAAAAAGAAGATTTGATGAAAACGATCGAAAGAAAGAAGAAGAAGTTAAAGAAGAAGAAGAAAGAATAAAAAAAGATTTATTTAATAAAAAAAGGCGGGATGATTTTGATTGCGAGGAGGAAGAAGATCATCAATGCGAGGAAAAATGTACGCATCTGTGGCACGCGATAAGAAATGTAGACATCTTCTCGAATATTGTCGAGCACTTGAACGATACGGACAAAAAATTGTTCGCGAGCGCGTCGAGAACGAGTCGGGAAATCTTAAAGCAAAGTTTCTTTTGTGTTGACAAAGAAGGAGAAGAAAGAGACAAATGGGACGAATTATTGAAAAAGACCAAGCTGAAAATTTCGGAGGTCAGTTCGATTTCGACCTTGAATTTGGCGATGGAACCGTGCGTGAAAGAGTACGGGGAGGAGTTCTTCCTAGGGAAAGTGGCGGAACTGGACGACTTGACCTTTTTGCGATGGGCGCGAGAGGAGAAAGGACTGAAGTGGGATAAGTGGGTATCGAGCGCCTCCGCGGAACAAGGAAATCTCGAGATGCTGAAGTATTGCTTTGAACACGGATGTCCTCTCGATGACTATACGGCGATTTGCGCCGCACATAATGGTCACTTGAGGTGCTTGAAGTTTTTGATCGAGGACGCCAAGGTGGATTGGTATGATCAGACGGCGTGCGCAGCGGCCGAAGGCGGACATCTCGAGATCTTGCGGTATTGCGCTTCTAAAAAAGAATGCCGGATGACATCCAATGCAAATGTGATGATATTTGCGGCGTTTGGAGGGCATATCGAGTGTCTCAACTATTTACATCAAATAGGCGTTCCTTGGTCCGAAGAAGTCCCTATTTATGCATCACAAGCAGGCAAAATAGAAATCCTGGAACGCATTCACGAACTCGGTTGCCCGTTGAATGAAGACGCGTGTTCAGAAGCGGCGCTTCACGGTCACCTCGACCTGCTCAAATTTCTCAGGAACGAACTCAAATGTCCGTGGGATAGCGGTACCCCAGCCCTAGCTTCGCTGCGAGGACACAGAGAGGTACTGGAATGGTGTTTTCAAAACGATGCTCCTATTTGCGTTCACTCTGCCGTCAACGCCTCAAGAAACGGTCACGTCGATTGTTTACAATTTTTACACGAACACCACGCTCCAGTGAACGGACACGTCGTTCGCTTCGCTCGCATGTACGAGCAGCACGAGTGCTTAAAATTTGCACTGATGAACGATTACCCAGACGATATAACCGAACCGATGAACATCTGGACGGAGATGGACTAAATAATAATATTTTTTTTTGAGCATTTTTTTCAATTACATTTTTTCTACTGTAAATACTTGTATCATTACCACAACAGAAAAGCAAACAAACTTGGAAGATAGAGAGGTTCTAGTACCGCACACATGCGGCATACTTTCTTGAAAATGAGAAGAGCGCCTTCATTTACATCTAAATCGTGAGTTAGAACCAACAGGAATCATGAATACGCATCATTTGTATGCGCTTTGAGTAAAGCTCCGCCGTTCATGGACCAAGACCGATTTTACGCGATATGAATTACTCCCTCTGTATTTCGTAGCCGGGATCGTTATTCGGTATTACCACTCGTAAATCGGAAACTTCAACATTAGTGGAATACTTGCTTGCATGCTGCGACCGCAGCGACTTAAATTCGAGCAATGTCCTACTACTCAGCTCCTCGGGGGGCGTTTCATCATCCATCACCATCCATTTATAACCTCTATATCGTCGCTGATAATATCGGTATCCGAAATACCCCGTAAGTGAGAACGCGACGAGCGCGAGGACGACGGCTATAACAACCACTTCCTCTCGGGATAATTTTATCGTCGTTTTCGGGACGCTCGCTGACCCCGTGTAGTACGCTATAATCTCTGACCCACTAGAGCACGTGTCAAGGGAGAGCCATGTCCTGCACTGATCTCTGCTGCACGTGTCACTCGAACCCGCGAAGAATCGAGAATATTCTTCGTCGCTTCCCACGCACTGACAGTTACAATCGAGGTAAGTGGCGTAAGTTTCTTCGTTCGACGGTCCAAGAGGTTGAGGACACTCGTCGAACGCGGATGCGCATGCAGACGGTGTGCAACTCTCCATATTACCCGAATGAAATAAATTGTGAACGAGATTTGGACATTGGCTCCCTCGGCAACAATCACACATGCAATCCACGTATTTCGCTTCAACCGCTTTCGCGTTCGCGCAAAAAGCCTCCTTTTGTTTGCACGTCGCTTCTACACACATGACCGCGTCTCCAACATTAATCTTAAACACGCTTTCGTCGCATCCACACTCGCAATCATATCCCATGCGTGGCTCTTGCGGAGGACCGGTATATTTTGAAATCACGTCGTCGTCGCTCGAGCACGCATCCTCAGAAAGTCGAGTCCGACAGGCTCTCGGCGAACACGCCGCCGTCGATCCGGCAAAAAAACGCTTCGAAAATTCCACCTCACTGAATGCCGTGGAAGTTTGACAGCCACAGGAGCAGTCCAAGAACGTCGCAAAGTTTTCATTGTCAGACGTCTCACTCGCTATTCCCGGGCAAACCTCTGAAAATCGCGTCGCGCACGCCGCCTCCGTACATTCGCTCGAATCTTCACTCTCAAAGAGCTTTTCCACCAACGGGTGTCCTCCGCAGCTGCACAAACACGACACGAACGTCGCTTCGACGAATTGCGTCGAAAAGCACGTCTCCGGAAATTTCAGTTCGCACTCTTCTTTCGCGCACTTTTCCGGATCGCCGACGAAAAGATGACTAAGAGTAGTGGAATTTAGGGTTTCGCCGCATCGACACTCGCAGTCTCTGTCTCGGGACGTCCCGTCGCTTATTCGACTGCCGAGCGCCATCATCCGTGGTTGTGTTCCCGAAAACGATGACGATAAAGACGACGAGAAAAGCACAAAAAAGGAGATCGAAGAAGAAAACATTTTTGTCGTCGTTTACGTCGTCGTGTTCTTCTTGCCTTTTTGGTGCTCAGAAGTCCTTCTTTTCTAGTGCGCGGCGGCGAGACGTGTGATTATTTGTGTCGCTCTCTTTGTGTTGTTCGACGATGCGATCGTTTTTTTTTTGCCGAGAAAAAGAAGAGAAGAGAAGAAAAATCAGCAGTTTTTCAAAAGAAAGGGTTCAAAATCCTCTCAAATCACTCTCCTCAAATTTTTCGACACTCCCCTCTTCTGGATCTGTTCGTCACAACAAACGACTCGATCAAAACCCATACATATAATAAAAAAGAACTTTCTATCAGTCGCTCCAACAAAATGATGATGATGTGCGTGCGCTGTTGTGTTATTCACTTTTCGACTTTTCGTTATTATTATTGCGTGTTGTTGTTGTTGATGTTGTTGTTGTAATTGTTGTTCGCTTTTTTCTTTTGTCGTGTGCGTGTGTGTCGACGTGTGCCGGTGTCGTGTGTTGCCAGATCGGGGGTTCAAAAACCGGCACACGCCTTTTTTTTTGTTCAAAGACACGAAACACGAGTTTTTTTCGGCGATCAAACACGAGTTTTTTTCGATCGCCGGCACTTTTTTTTTTCAAACAAGCATAAAAAACTCACCTTTTTTTTGGTTGATTATCTCAAAAAATACACACAAACAACCGACAAAAAATGTTGTGTTCAATACTACTACTACTACTACTACGAATAATAATACTTTAATATAGGAAAAGCAAAACGACGAAACTTGTCTTAATTACCGCCGCCCTCTTTAGCGGTGGTGGTATTTGCGCGGAAGACGATCACGATCACGATCACCACGATGATCACGTCCAGTGCCAGTGCGTTTCTGGATTGACGATTAACTGCGCGACGGCTGGCGCGACGACCACGGCGGCGTTGAATTACCTCGAAACGAACGCGGTGTGCAAAACTGCCGCCGGCGAGAATAACGCGCAGTGCGTCAGCAATTACTACGTCATGCAAGCGCACCACGATCACTGCGCGCACGAGGATATGCCACTGGAAGTTGAAACAAAGATTCACGACTATGAGAATTTTTACGAAGAATGCGAAATTCGTCGACAGTTCGATTCGGACTTGCCTGCTTGTCCGACCATCGACTGTAATAATATTTTGACGGACATGGGTAACATCGTGACCGAAATGTCCGAAGCGGATTGCAATACGGGGACCACGTGTGAAACAAGTGCCACGTGTAAAGAAAAGTATCAAAAGATGCTCATGGCGCACGACACGTGCGAGGAAGCCCAGCTTCCAACGGCTCTCGAAACGACCCTTCACAAATACGAGCAGGCGTGCGAAGCCAACTTGTGCAACACCTCGCCGGCGGCCTTCACGCTCGATACTTCGGTGTGCGAAGTATCTTCGCCGGCGACCCCCAAAGTCATCGTATCCAAGTTGATTCTTGGTCTCGCCGCGTCCGTGGCGTACCTCTTAATGTAAGCCTATTTTTATCGGTCGAAGAAGAGGGGAGGAATGGATAATTGTTATTTATTCACCACAAAGCCTGGGTTAATATTATTTATAAAGACGCCGAAAAAGCGGCGGTTTCGTTTTCTAAGTATAATATAAGTAAACTTTCCTCTTTGGAACTAAGTCTTTCTCTCTCTTCTCTCTCTTCTTTTAACTGAAACCGCTGCCGCCGTTTTGTCGGTCGTCGTCGTAGAACGCGTTGTTTCGAGGCTGTCTGTTTTGTTTTCCTCCTCCTCCGGAAAAGCCGTTTGTGTTTCCTCTTCTGCCCAAAACACCGTTTGTTGTGTCGTTTCTGGTGTCGAAATACGTCGCTATATATGCAGCAGCAGTAGTTGTACTAAAAAAGAAAGAGCAAACAAACACGTAATAATCAAGGGGTGGAAAACGCAAACACAGAAAGAGACAGAGAGAGAAGAGAGAGAGAAAAACTCTGAATTCAACTAGGGTTTAAGACCCTAAATAATAATACAACCACGAAAATTAAATTTTTAAAGCGCACTCTTAGTCAGAAGGCGTCGCATCAAGAACAGCATCATTATTCATCTTAAAGATGCCGTTAACGCCCTCCGCGAGGGAATTCGTGCCTCCCGTTCCTTCCACTGTAACAAAAGCAACGACGAAAGCAACAACAACAAATACAACAACGAAAGACGACGAAAAGAAGAATTCGCAGAATTCGAATTCGAACGCGAACGAGAAGAAGAAGACAAACTTCGCGACGACGATGAACGACGACGAAGACTTGAAACTCCCGATCGATTTAACACCACACGATGCGTTTAAAACCGATTTTCAAATTGGGCAAAAACAATTAGGTATAACGCCAATCGTTCACGCGAAGAAGTTTTCGAAAGCGATCGCGATTAAAGCGCCTTCAGTGGGAGTCAAAGAGAAGAAGAAAGCGAATACGGAAAAGGAGGACGTCGAGGAAACGACGATGAAGAGCAGCAGTACACATTTTCCTCCTCCTCCTCCTCTTTTATCGAGTGGTGGTGGTAGTAATAATAATAGTATCAAAATTGGTTCGGTGTTTCAGAAAGGTGGTAACGGTGGTAACGTCCCGACGAAGACGAGCGAGAGTCTCGAGGCAAAGCGAGTGAGCGAGGCGACGAAGACGAAGGACAACAACAACAACGCTTCTTCTTCTGCGAGTGTCAAGGTCGTCGCGCCGGAAGAGTCGCCGACGCCGGTGAAACAACCACCACCGCGACCTTTACCAAGGGAGAAGGATTTGAAAGCAGAAGAGGCGAACGATGACGGTAAAACGAACAATCGAGAGAGTAAAGGATTATTCGGCATGGTTGGAAGCGTCATCGGATCGACGGCGACGTATTTGTTCACCTCGCCGCAAGGGAAGAAGAGTAATAAAGGCTCGCAAGAAGAGTTGCTCTCTGATGCCGCCGCTGACAATACTGCAATAAAAAAAACGGAAGAGAAATTGAGCGAGAAGAAGAAGAGCAACGACGACGACGACGCGTCGACGAAATCTGGGAAATCGAACACCTCGGAAACCGGGTCTTTTAGCGGCGCGAAGAAGAAAAATGACACCAACAACAACAACAAAGCGACTTTTACGACGCCAACAAAAGGAGGAGGTGGATCGAAAACGACGCCGACGAAAGAGAGTAAGAAGAGCACGCCAACGCCGTCGCCAAACGCCAAAGGCGGGGCCGCCGCTGCTGCGAATAATAATAAAAATGATAGTAATACTAAAGACAACAACAACAACAACAACAACAACAACAGCAGTAAGCCGGGCGTGTTCGATCGATTAACGCCGTCGGGAGACGGTACTAAGAGTAAGAAAGCGATTACCACGACGACTCCGGAAAAAAGCGACGTGTTTAGTAGACTCCAACGCAAAGATGGGACGCCGGTTTCTTCGCCTTCTTCGCAATCTCAGCCGCAAAAGAAGAACAACGGCGGTACGCCCGAAAGCAGCAGCAGCGGCGGCGCTAAATCGAAAACAAAAATCGATCGAACCGTGTCGCAAACGGTGCAAGCTCCAAAAGCGCACTCGCCGATGAAGCAAGAGAATTCGCCGACGCCGACGAAATTGAAAAATCCGCCGAGCGGTTTGATGCCGAACGCGGCGGCGAAAATCAACAACGCGAAGGAAACCATCAAAACGCCTTCAAAATCGAACGACTCTAACAACGACGACAGCAACAATAGCAAAAACGAATTGAACCAAGAAATCGAACGTTTACGAACCGAAAATCAACAGCTTAAAGCGGCGGCAGCGACGAGTGGTCGTTTAGCTGTCGCCTTGGGACGCGCGGATGAAACCGCCGCGCAAAGATTGAAGAAAGAGAAGGAGGCCGTGAAAGCGGAGAAGGAATCGATAGAAAAAGAAAAGACGAAATTGCAGAAAGAGAAAGAGTTGATCGAAAAAAGAACGACTGAAACGGAATCGAAGACGATAGACGAGATAGAGAAGGCTTTAGCGGTGGCAAAGAAGAGCGCGGACGAACGGGTGGCCGAGGCGGAGAAGAAAGCAAAGGAGGAGGCGGAAGCGTCGGTAGCGAAAGCGCGCGAAGACGCGAGAATAGCGGTGGAGAAAGCGGAAAGCGATGCGGAGAAAGTCATCGCAGACGCCGCCGCTGTTGCTGCTACTGCTGAGATAAAGAAACAAGAGGCGACGTTACCAACATCACCACCTGTTCTTGTCGCCGCTCCTACTCCATCGGTCGTCGACGAAGAAGAACTCAAAGCCATGCGCGACGAGCTCGAGAAGAACCGCTTGGCGTTGAAACAAGCCAAAAGCGAAGCGCGCATTTCGCAAAAAGAAGCCAGCCGATTGAAAGACCGATTAGAAGATGCGAAAAAAGACCCGCAAGCGTTCGCGGAAAGGCAATCGGAAGGCTTTAAAACGCCAGTTGGAACGCCGTCGAAATCGTCTTCGTTCGACTCCTCCGTCAACGACAACGAACTCTCGGCGAGTAAAAGTCAGCAAGAATTTTTCACGAATTTGTTGAGGAAATCACCGTCGGGGACTACAACTACAACTACAACTATTGCCGCCCCTAAAAACGAATCGGAATCTTTAGCTTTGATCGAAGCTCGACAAGAGCGCGACGAAGCTCGAAAAGCGAGCGAAGAGCTCTCGAAAAAAATAGCGGATGTTTCCGAGGAAAAAGACAAAGTCATCGCAAAATTGAGAAAAGACGTGAAAGAGTTGAACGATAAGAAAGCGACGGAGACGTTAACTCGAGCCGCGGAACAGGAAGAGACGAAAATGTTCTTAAATGCCTCTCTAGACAAATACAAAGAAGATATCAAGAATTTGAACGAAGAACTCCACGAGTTGCGAGACGCCAAGACGACGGTGAAGAAGTCGCAAGACGAAGCGTTGGAGGCGTGCTTGAAGTTGAAAAAAGCCGAGGAGGAAATCAACGAGTTTAAGAGGCGAAAGGACGAGAGCGAGACGTTTCGTGCTGAACGAGAGGAAATGTTGAAAGGAATCGAAACAGAGAAAGAGAAAGCGGCGAAACACGTTGAGACGATTCAGCTGTTGAAGAATATGGACGACGAGCGAAGGATTTTAATGGAGACGAACAAGAAGCAAATCGAAGGATTGAACGAAGAGTTGGAAAAAGAACGAAAGGAGACTGAAAAAGCGAAAGACACTGCGGCGTCGATGAGGAAAGAGTTGAAAGATATGCTGGACAAGGCTATGGAAAAGCAGAGCAAACTGACCGCGGCGGAGAAGGAAATCAACGACTTGATGGAGCAGCGTCGCCTTGCATCTATGGACGAGAAGGACGCGGCGGAGGAACTTCGCGTGAAAGAATTGGAAGACAAAAACTCGCAGTTGATGGAACGAAACGAAAAATTGAAAGAAGAAGTTTCGTCGGCGTTAGCGGACGCGAACGGTGTGCGTGCGGAGATGAATAAGACGCAATCCGATGTGAACGTTGAAATCGAATCGTTGCGATCGAAGCTTTCGCAAGCGCTCGCAGACGCGGAGACGTTTCAAACTCAATTGTCCGCCGCAAAGAAGGAACACATCAACGCGGATAAACACGTGGATGAGATGTTGATGCAGTCGCAAAAAGAGTGCGAAGCGTTGAAAGCGGAAGTCAAAGACATCGACGGGTTAAAGAAGCAACTCAAACTGTTGGAAGGCACGAAAGCAGAATCGATTAAATTCGCCAAGGAAGAGACGAAGAAGTTTGAGATTGAATCCAAGAAATTCGCCGCGGAGAAGAAAGCGATGGAAAGTGAAAAGAAACAGTTGATGATGCAAGTGGAAAGTTTAACGAAAGAAATCAATTCGCATTCGGAGAAGAACGTGGAGACGACCGCGCGCGTTAAATCGCTCGAAGCGTCGAAAACGATCGCAGAAGAGGCGTCCAAGAACGCGAAAGAGTTGCAAAAAGAAAACGCTCAGTTACAATCGAAGATCATCTCGTTGGAGGCAAAAACGCAAAAGTTGCAAAAAGACGTGGAGAAAGCGGAGAGCAAGGCAAAGAAGGCTGCCCCGTTACCTCCACCTTTGTCGCCGTCTTCATCCGATCCAGTTGCAACAAAAGCGTTGCAAAAGCGCTGCGAAGACGCCGAAAGAAAACTGAAGCTGTCGAAAGCGAACGCGGCAACGTTGGAACTTCGCGTGAAAGAGTTGGAAGAGAACGCGATGGCGTCGCCAAAACAGTCTTCTTCGATTCCTTCACCGAAAAATCCTTCGGCCAAGAAGGGCAACAACAAAAAGAACGGGAACATCTTGGAACCAAGCAACGGCGGCAACGTGCTTTCGACATTCTCTGGGGGCGACCAACAGCAATCTTCATCGGCTCGAGAACGCGAACTCGTCAAGCAACTCGAAAATGAAAGACACGCGAGAGCGATGTACCAACGCGACAGTCGAGACAAGCAAAAGCAGATCGATGAATACAGGAAAAAGTTGTCGACATACGATAGATCGACGCCTTTTCGAGGAGGAGGAGGAGGAGGAGCGCCTTCGACTGCCATGGGAGGACTCCCGCCGCCGCCGCCGTCGTCTTCCAAAGGAACGTCTTTACTCGGTAACACGTTGAACACTTCCGCTCATCATCAACAACAACAACAACAACATCAACATTTACCGTCGCCGTCGTATTCTAGCATGCAAACCCAACGCGGCGGCGGTCAAACGTCTTTTGACGTTCCAACGTCGAACGGCAAGAACAAAAATACCCCCAACAACACCGGCGCGAACGAGCGACAAGGAGGCACAGGAGGAGGAGGCTTACTCTTCACCGGCACCCAGCGACGCACGCAAAGCTCCGCCTTACTCTCTTCTTCTTCGAGAAAATTTGGGAATTCGATGAGCGCTTTACGCGGAGGAACCACGCGATTACCACCACCACCACAACAACAACCCGTCGTCGTCGGCCTCGACGACCCGCGGAACCCGTTCTCTCGCGGCGCCGCAAACAACACCGTGAGTAGTAAAGTCGTCAGCACGCCCGCCGTCACGAAGTCTTTAGAAAGCATGTTCACCTCGCCGACCACTCAGCAAACTCGGCAAAGCTTCGAAAAAAGACAACAACAACACCGATTTTAAAGACGAGGAAAAAAGACGCAAATAGGTGTTTCACGCGTATTCAACATTCAATACTGATATACTAGATAGGTTCTTCTTCCGTTTTGTGTATACTATGAGATGTATGTACTTTTATTATATATTCGCGCTTCTTAAAATATTTAGTAGTACTCGTTTCTGTTGTTGTTGTGCTTCTCTACACAAAAGTTTAGGGTTTTACAAATTTTCAGATCTCTTTGTGGATAAAAAAAAGCGAAAAGTGACACAAAAACGACGGCACAAACGCTGCTTACTTGGAAGAAGAAGAAGACAAAGAAGAAGACAAAACCGGAGTAAAATCACGCTTTACTTTTGTCTGAGTGCATTTATTGTCGGCTTCTCTTCCATCTCTCTTAAATATCGTTCAGATCTGCGTCATCCGCGCGAGTATTCTCATTTCGTCTCTCTGTTTTTGACGGTTCGAACTTGATCACAAAATGGAAAGCGAAAAGAAGACGTCGAGACGATCCGCAAGAAAGTTCTCGTTTAAGAAGAAACCTTCTTTGGAGGAGGAGAACAAAGCGAGCAGCGGGAGAGATTCACCGACGTCTTCGTTAGCGGCGCATCCCGGTGGGAGATCTTCTTCCTTTTTTAACGAGAGTAACGATGAAGATGATTCCTCGGGAGGAGAGTTTGAGGCTGAGAAAAAGAGGAAAACAACGAGGGAGGAAGACACGAAGAAAATGGAACCAGCGCAAGTGGCGAAGACGTTCGAGCGTCAGTGGGTGAAAATTGGCGATGTGGAGTACGATGTGACGGATATGAAGCACCCGGGAGGGTCGGTGATTTATTACATGTTGTCCAACGTCGGCGCGGACGCGACGGAGGCGTTTCGAGAGTTTCACTATCGATCGCGAAAAGCGGAGAAGATGTTGAAGTGTTTGCCGCAGAGGAAGTACGACGCGAAGAGTCACTACTCGTCGTCTAAATATAATAATAATAATAATAGCAATTATCAGCCGATTGATACTAGCGATAGCGCGATGTTGAAAGACTTCGCAACGTTTCGCCTCGGTTTGGAGAAGGACGGGTATTTTACGCCGTCGCTGGTACACGTGGCGTATAGAATCGTCGAGTTGATGTTTACGTTCGCGCTGGCGACGTACTTGATGGCGAAAGGGTACGCGACGTTATCTGTGATTACCTACGGCGCGTTTTTTGGCGCTCGATGCGGGTGGGTGCAACACGAAGGCGGACACAACTCCTTAACCGGGAACATTTGGATCGATAAACGCATCCAAGCGTGCTTGATGGGTTTCGGTCTCGGTACATCCGGCGACATGTGGAACGTTATGCATAACAAACACCACGCGACTCCGCAGAAGATTCGACACGATATGGATTTGGATACCACCCCCGCGGTGGCTTTTTTCAACACCGCGGTGGAAGAGAACAGAGATCGCGGGTTTTCTCGGCTCTGGTCCAGATTCCAAGCGTGGACGTTCGTGCCAATCACCAGCGGCGTGTTTGTCATGGCGTTTTGGTTGTACGTCTTGCACCCGTCCAAAGTCTTCAAGAAGAAGAACTGGGAGGAAGCGTTTTGGATGTTGTCTTCGCACGTCGTTCGAGCGTCGTTGATTCAATTCGTCCACCCTTCGAACGTCTCCTTCGCGCACGCGTACGGCCTCTACGCTCTTTCGCAGTGGATCGCGGGCATGTATCTGTTCGCGCACTTTTCCACTTCGCACACGCACACGAAAGTCGTCGAGTTCAAGGACCACCCGAGTTGGGTCCGATACGCCGTCGAGCACACGGTTGATATTAGCCCAGACCGCGCGTACGTAAACTGGCTCATGGGTTACTTAAACTGCCAAGTCATCCACCATTTGTTCCCGGATATGCCGCAATTTCGCCAACCGGAAGTGTCCAAGAAATTCGAACTCTTCGCTCGAAAGTGGGGTTTGGAATACACGGTGATGACGTACGGCGAGGCGTGGAAAGCCACGTTTAAGAATTTGAACGACGTCGGCAAGCATTACTACGAGGAAGGACGGATAAAGGATAAAGCGTGCACCAGCAAAGAAAGCGCAAAGACAAAAAAGATCAAATAATATTAAAATAGTATTCATACTAATAATAAACGAGATAGATGTTAATACATTAAAGAAGGATAATATTTTGTTGTAAGTACGTTGTTTTACTACCACTCGTTGTTGCGCTCACGTGTATTGGTACACCTATCCATATTTGTTCGATTAAAAGTTGACAAAACCACACAAAAACGCCTTTTCGGGAAAAAGAGAAGAAAAAGAACGTTGACTTTAGAAGAAGAATAATAATGGGGAAAAAGATGTCCGGCGCGCAGAAGAGGAAGAAGAAGAAGGAGAAAGAAGCGGCTGTGAAGGAGGCTGTGAAGGATATGGAGCGTTTAAAGCTTGGACCGACGAAGTTGTGGACGGGGTTGGTGTTGCATCATAAGGATGTGTTCGTCTCGCATGTGATTCCGAAATTGAACGAGACGGATCGGACGTTTTTTTCAAAGGTGAATGGTGAGAGTCGAGATGTGCTTAAGTATGCCGGGGTAAACGTATCGGAATTACGTGTGATTGTTTACGAATGTGCATCCATTTCGACGCTGGAATTGGTGTGGAATAGCATGCCCTGGGGAGAGAAAGATAGAGATGGAAATGTGATAGATCAAGTCCGGTTTTGCCTTCAAGTTGCTGCAACGAACAATCTCGAGTTTCTCAAGTGGGCGAGAGAAATGAAACAGTGCGAGTGGAATGAATGGACGATTAATGCGGCAGCACATACAGGAAATCTCGAGATGCTGAAGTACTGCATCTCTAACCATTGCCCGTGTGATGAAGAAGCTTCGTGTAAACTTGCTGCTATTGAAGGACACCTCGACTGTCTTCGATTTCTTTTCGACAAAGTGGAACCTTCGCGAAAGACGGAAGTGGAAGCGGCAGGACAAGCAACAGGTGCTGGTCACGTGGAGATCTTGAAATATATCGTCGAAGAAAGAAAGATATCTGATTTAGCAAAGTTCGCCTGCGCGGGAAACGCTGCGTGGAATGGCCAACTTGATTGCCTCAAATACTTGGTCGAAGAGGCGAAAGTGCCTCTCGACAACACGCGATACGTCTCTTTCGCTCGTTACAAAGAGCACCACGACTGCCTAAACTACGTGCGAGAAAAAGGGTGCCCGGAACTAACGGACGAAGAATACGCCAAATTTGCCATAAGTCAAAGAGTCAAAGAGTATATTGGTCACCACTGAGAAGATAGATAGATATACACGTATTCCATCCTGCGTATATTTTTGGGGTTAAAAGTCCTCTCACACACGAACGAAATTCCTCAAAACTTTTGCATTCAAATTCAAAGCTTTTACATTCATACGATGACGACGACGACGATGTTTAAAGCGACGACGACCACCGTAACCATTACCAAAACGACGCTTTTACTCGTTTGTCTTCTTTTGAGCTCGATCTTCTGCGCATTTGCGCGTGCAAAAGAAAACCCAACGAGTAATCATCATCTTCAATCCGTTTTCAAACACCAAGCGGGGAAGAAGATTATGGAAAAGGAGGATGTTGGTGCGAGTTTAGCACGAAGAAGACAATTACTCGAAGACGAAGAGCAAGAGGACAACGATAACAACGACAACGAAGTGGACGAATCTGCAGTCATGGACGCGATCGAGGAAGCGGATTCAACGTCAGATGAGATGCAACATCCGACCGATTTCGACGCCACCGATCACACGGATTTGTACACCGCGAAAAGAGACCGCGACCGCGCGTGGGAGAAAGCGAGGAAAGGGTCGGGATTTTTGGACGAAAATCAAGGCCATCGAGTGAAAATTGTAACCAGGCGAGCGTCGGAGAGGAGGAAAGCGACGAGTGGGAACAACTACGAACACGGGACGTGGGTGCAGATTGGACAGAACCACGCGTTTGTGAGCAAGCACTCGGAGGCGTTTAAGAATCCAGAGTCCGGGTTATACACGACGACGGTGGCGGACGATAACTTGAGAGCGGCGTTAGGGCTCGGTAAAGATACCAGCGACGCGGAAATGATGCAACAATCGACCAACGAGAGACGATGGGGGAGGAACTCGGATAAATCGTACCGAGATAAGGTGTGTTCCGGGACGAGGCACGACATGCCGAGATGGTGTAAAGGCCCAGCCGGGAAAGGCGGCGGCGTGGCGAATAAGTTGGACGATGCCGAGCAATACTGGCGAGAGATGGCGCAGAAGAGACAGGAGGCGAAGATGACTCTGTTGACGGCGCACCAGGCGTTTTTGAAGGAGGACGCGATTCAAAAAGAAGCCATGGTGTATACGAAGAAGGCGTTGGAGGCGCAAGAGAAGGTGGACGCCGCGGCGAGGTTGGCGCAACAGCGTGAACAAGCCGAAGCGGACACGTTGAAAGAAGACGAGATGAGCGAACAACAAGCCTGGCATCGATTGTCATCGTTGAGGCACCAAGTCGTGAAATACCGAACGATGACGAGAGAGCAAGTGGAAGAGATGGAACGAGAACAACGCGCGTTGGACAGAAGAATGGGACAAGAAGAGCGATTACGCGCGAGCGGCGAGAGAACTCGAGTGTCCGGGGATGCCGCACGAGTGACGGATGAGGTCGATAAAGCGAAGCAACGGTTGCGACGGGCTGGAGAGAATTTGAAATCCTCCGTCGTCGCGCATAAAAAGTTGGAGCAAAACCGATTGAGTTCGTCTTCTTCCAACGACGACGACGAAGAGGATGGGGACGTCGAGGACGAAGAAGCCGACGATAACGATGGTGGAGGACACGAAGAAGTGAAGTGATTGACTTCTTGAAGAAAATATTATTATTTTATCTACATTATTAGCGGCGTGTTTGTGTTTGTCATTCTTATATTCTATAGTCCTACGGTAATATCTACGAGTCGATATCTTCTCACTTTGTGCGCTCTCTACTCTGCTCAATTGATTGCCTCAATCGATCGGAGGCCTCGATCGGAGGGATCGGACGCGTCTTTTTCTTTCGTGGCGTTCGTCTCTTTCTTGTTCTCTTCGTTTTCTTCACTGTTGTTGTTGTTGTTGTTGTTGTCGTTGTCCATATTCTTCAGCTCTAAGTGCACCGCGCAGTGATCGGAGCCGAAGAATTTTTCCATGGGCATCTTCATCGCCTCGGTATCCGGTAAATCGTCCGTGGCGTGATAACATCTTTGGATTTTACTTTTCAAGTTCTTGGAAACAACCATCAAATCGAGACGCATCCCGGGGTTCACGGTATTAAAAACCTTCCCGCCTACTTTATTCACAGTATACGCCCTCCACGTATACGATCGTCGTTCGCCGTTCACCACTCGATACGCGTCGCTTGCCTCCGACGCCTCGAGAATCTTTCGAAACCGTCTCTGTTCGTTCCTCGTAAATCCCGCAACGCCGTAATCTGGATCCGACGCTTTCTTATTCTCCACCGCTTTTATATCGTCGAACTTCACGTCGATTTCGTCCGGGGCAACGTTCAAATCCCCATTCCATATAAAATCCACCCCTTCTTTTCTCAACTGCGTCAACCGTTTCAAAATAGAATCATCCCACCTCCGCCTTCGTTCTCGCGATTCCGCTCCGCTCCCGTTATTCGGCGAATACGTCGAGAGAACGACCAATCTGTTCGCGTCCTCGTCGTTACCGAATTGACACTCTATCACTCTCCCAGGCCACTCTTCTTCTCCTCCTTCTTCGTTAGTAAAGCATAAACTCACTCTGCTCGGTTTCTCCACCTCGTCCGCGTTCACCAGCGTCAACACGCCCGCGGATTTCTGATGGAAACAGTTATAATATCTCGCGTATTTTCGTAAAAATGCGTTCGAATTGAGCACCGATTCGATTCCGTTCGCGCTTTCCCGGTAGCTCTTATTCGTGCCGTCGTTTGAATACGGCTGCGTATATTTCTTGCTCGACGATCCAGACGATCCATTTCCTGGAATCCAAGTCTCCGTGATTGAAATCACGTCCGCGTTTGCTCTTTGTAAATACGTCAGCAACGCTTGTTTTTCCTTCCATTTGTCTGGAGAATTGATTTTCGAGAGTAAACCGTTCACGTTTACGGTGAGAAAGGTGCATGGATATTTTCGTTTGACTCTTGCCTTCTTGGTGGTGTTAACTGCTGTCGTGTCCTCCTCTTCTTTCTTGACGGTTAAGAAACGTTTCATTCTTGTGCAATCGATGATGATGTTTACGCGCTTAAAATGACGTTTCGATTCGTCATTTTTTCCCCGTCATGATGTTCAGAAGCATCAACACTTCCGCGTCGGTTGGACGGCAACGGGAGCCTTTTCTCGCGCTCAAAGAGAAGAGGAAAGAAAAACAACGAAGAGTATCGCTCTTGAAAGCAGTTTCAGCCGTGCAGATATCATTCGTCGACCCGGATGGGAAGGAAATCTCAACCTCATCATCCGATGGAATCTTACGAAATCTCGCGCTGGAGAACAACGTTGAAATCTACGAAGGATTCAACAAACTCCTCAACTGCGGCGGAAACGGCCAATGCGGGACGTGCGGGATGATTATCACCACCGATGTAAAAGATGTTTTGAGCGCACCGACCGAGGTGGAGAGAAAGAAACTCGGGGAAGCAAAGTTGAAGAGTGGGTATCGACTGAGCTGCCAAACGGAGATTCTTAGCAAAGCGAGCGAAGCGGATGCGATCAATATCACGTGCAAAACGAAACCGCCGAAGAAGTGATTTTGATGAGAAGAGAACAAAAAGAGAAAGAGAGAGAACAACAAACAGCAGGGTTTAGAGGAGCTAGGAGTTTTGAGGGGCATTTGATGAATGCGCATGTATCATCGGCGGCGAAAGCGTTCTCTCGCTCGCTCTCGCGTAGAGAGAGGAGTGTTGTACGAGAGACTGAGACTCCCGAAGATGGCCAACAAACCGGCAGCGTAGAGTTACCGAAATCAAATTCCATACAAAATGAAGCTCTTCCAGCAACTGTTACGTGTGTTGAGTCAGATATTGGAGATTCAGGCATAGTTAACGTTTGCTTCGTACCACACAAATTTAGAACACATTAACACCTAATATATATCTACTCTATGCTCCTTTCTTACGCGAAGAAGAAGACAAAAACAAAGTCAAATCCGCTCGTTTGGTTACAACTTTTATTAGCGGTGTTGTCGACTAAATCTGTCCTTCAAGACGTGGCCGAGGACCGACCGTTCGTCGTTTCAAGCAAAGCTGCTCTTGTCGAATTGTTTTTCTTTCCCGAAGCCAATGGAGGAGTTCGAGTGTCGAACACGAAGCGAAACGTCGCGTTCGTGTACGATTCAAACGCCTTGATACGCTCGATCGAATCCACCGTGGAGAGGTATTTTCATTTACCGGAACTCGCCTTGAACGAGCTCGAGTTGATCGAAAAGGATGGGATTGAAGTGCGAGTGAAAAGGTTGAAGAATCTCGATTTTGAAGGAAAAGGAGGATTAGGGGTTGGTCCCGGGAACGAGATTTACGTGGACGAATACGAAGAGTCGTACCGAATAACCTCGGAAACCTCTGCAAAGGAGTGGAAGAAACGTATTTTAGGTATTGATGATACGGATGTGGATGGAACGCAGACGGGAAAGAGAGAATTTTTACGCTCGCTGTTATCGCTCGAGTTGAAGTTTCAGGCGAGGAGTTTACATCGAGAGATGGATAAACTGGTCTTGTTTGATTTTGACGTGAGCGTGAATTATAGTTTGGAAAGCAGAGGCGGGCGAGTGCAGATTGAAATTATAATAGGTGGCAATCACGTCGGCGGGGAGAGCTTTAAAAGCGTCGAGACGGTTTTCGAGGATTGCTTTTTGTTGAGTTTAATAGGTTTTACGCAAGTCGCCGTGTTGAGGTCGACGTTTAACGCGAAGAAGAAGACGGACGGCGATGGTGGGTACGCGAGGGTTCGATTTCCTCGGCGGATGAGTAGTCTCGTTTCGCAATCCTTGTTCAACCGCTCGATAGCTTTAGAAACGTGCGCGAATTTAGTTTTGTTCGTCGGGTGCTTGGCGTCGATATCGTGGCAAGTACTTCCGCAAGAAGGCTTCGGGTTAGGACGCAACTTCGCGCGAGGATTAAACGGGTTTGGATGTTTTTTAATCTGGGCGTCTTTAGGCAGACACATGACAAACCTTCCTCCGTACGACGTCGCGTTTCGTGCCATAAGTCGAGGCTTACCGGTTGTCTTACAATTTGCCGTAGGTTCAGCGCCGCTTTTGATGGGATTTACGACGTTAGGCGTCGCCCTCTTCGCCGAGGAGACGGAAAAATTTAAAAACTTGGAGAATGGATTTCTGACGCTGTTCTCCGTGATGAATGGCGATATCATCTTCGAAAGCGCTCGAGACATGAAACGAGGCATTATCGGTCACATTTACATCATCATCTTCGTCGTCATCTTCGTGTACACCATCATTTCTACGTTCGTGTCTATCATGCAGAAAGCCTTCGCGGAAATCGAAAGCGAAAAGAGACGACACGAAGAAAGTAGTATTCATCACGTCGACGTAAACGACGACAACGAGAATAATACGAGAGAGAGGAGGAAAACAAATGCCGAAGAAGAAACTACGACTTTTAGAAGAGAAGTGAGCGCGATTAAAGACGCCTTGGCATCGTTAGAGAGATCCATCGTCACTCGATGGTGACGAAAACGAAGCGTATATAGAAAGCAAGCTTCAGACCGCCAAAGCGACGCGTCGCTTTGGCGGGACTCGTTACAACAAAGAGCACCACGACTTATGCGTGCACTATTCCTCCTCGCGAGAGAGAAAAAGAAAGGTTGGTGCCCAGAACCAATTAAGCCGATTATTAAGAGTATTGCGATGTTGTTGTATTTAGCGATCAGACGATCAGAGCGTTTACCAAAACAACACCTGTATTTTAAAGAACGAAAAGAACAAAAAAGGAGAGATGAACATTTTTGGATGGCGTTTTGAAAAAGTGTCTTCTTGTCTCTCTTTCTCTCTTTCTTTCGCATCAGCTGTTAACGCGAAAAATAGGACGACGATGGAATCTCTCTCTTCTTTTCTCATCAAAAAAGAGTCTCCTCTGTTTTTTCTGCTCTGAATGAAGGGGAGGCGGCGCGTGCCACTTTGATAAAACCTGCTTTTTCCTCACTTTTACGTCCCCAGTGACGACGTCATCTCTTGTCTTTTGTCCGACGACGTAAACGACGACGATGATGATGAATACTACGCCATCGAAAAGAACGACGACGAAGTTCTTCTTCTCGATGATGATGTTGGCGGCTTCAACGCTTTCAATAATAACACCAACGAGCGCACAACAGAACGACGACGAAAAACAAACGATGGTTGATCATGATGGCACGGACCACTACTCGTCCCGCTCCGTTCGCTTATCCGCGGATACCACCAATATCGGCTCGAACGAACGCAAAATCTTAATCGAGACCCGATTACGAAGTCACGTACGGGACGTATTTTAAAATCGTACGCATGAAGCGCGGGTTTGACCACGCGGTGAAAAATCCAGGCAAATGCACGAAAAACACGTACGTGTTGAGGAAACGAGGGACGGACGTACCGACGATCGATCCGAACACGAACGAAATGATTGAACTCGTGAGCGAAGATGGCACGGAAACGAGACATTTTGAAATTCCAGCGACGTCGATTGCAGTCGGCGGGACGTTCGCGTTGGCGTATTTGGAAGCGTTGGATGTGGACGCGGAGACTTTGAAGTTGATCGACTCGCAGTACATGCACTCGCCGTGCATGCAGTTGGCGGTGCAAAATGGAGAAATTATCGATCAAGCAAGTGCGGTGTACGACCCAGTGGATTGGAGTGTGGATACGACGGCGTGGTCGGCGAAGTGCGGACGAGTTGAACGTCGATTTGACGTTCACGGATGAGTACGGCACCGGTAAGTGCGGGAACCAAGAAGCCGTGAACGTCTTGTTTCACGGGAACGCGGACGACACCGCGATTTTACGCGCCGAATGGGTGAAGTTTGTGAGCTTGTTCTTCGATAAGGAACAGTTTGCGAACGAGTATTTCGCCTTGGAAAGCGACGCCGTGGAGGCTATTAAGACGTACGTGGAGAAGGGCATCGTGGCGAGTTTGTCCGAGAAAAAGACATGCGTTTGGGTGCAAAAGATGGGCTCGTATTACGAAATCTTACACGACACCTTTCGCACTTCGTTGTGTGTGGATGCAGGGATGCATGCGTACCAAGGCGAGGCGGGTGTTTTGAAAAAGGCGTTTGCCATCGACACGCAAATGGAAGCGTTTCATTCAGCCATTCGCGATTACGACGTGGTCGTGGACGAGAGCTACTTTTACGACGTTTCCTCGTTATCGCGCGTTGATTACGAAAGTAACTTGGCGTTCGATCAACTCTCTGGCCAAACGGTCAAAGCGAAAGAAGGCAACGGCGGTTTGCTCTTACGGGTGGACGCTTCGCGAGGCAACGGCATGACGGACGATCTCAAAGAATCTGGCGAAGTTCGACCGGCGTTGTTGTTGAACGATCTCGTGACCAACGTGTACGGTGGAACGTTGTCCAACGACGACGCGTGTCCGAAATACTTTCGAAATGCGGACGAGAGTGCGATTTACGTGACGCACGAAAACTGCGCGGCGTTGGAGAATGCCGATAACGAGAAGAAGTGCGTGACCGATTTGAAAGAAGAAGCGGAGAGAAAGACGCCTTCTGCTTTATTCGCGGATTCCAGCGCAATCACGACGAGAGACGCGATCGTTGCGACGTTCGGCGTATCTATCGCGACCGCACTAGGTGTGTTATTCGCCATTGCGTGATGAGTTCGCACAAAAATCTGCACGACGATGCAGAACATTAATTATTTATTCATCATCAAAAGTATAAGTCAAAAGGAGAGAGTAGTAGAGCGAGTGTTTGAATTTTCAATCTGGCGATTAGAGCGCGAAAGAATCCAATCGAATCGATGGTTTTCGCGTTCGCTGTAAGTCAGGCGGAGAAAAATACGACGCACAGTTATTTATGAAGCAAACAAAAGAGAGAATTGTTTTGTAATCGAACACCGCGAGCGGGACTAATAATAAATATCATCTACCTAATAACGTTATACAATACATACACCGCAGCGCCTGTCGTCATCGTTCTAACGATTGACACACCCATACCCGTTCTTCCTCTTTGTTTCCCATCCAATCTACGGTAAAGTTCAACGCAATCGTTTCGCCGCTTCCGTCGATGGCGTTCCGGAAAGAACCGTCTTCGCACGTTTGCCAATCGACGTCTTCGACGTTGTTGTTCTCTTTCTTCGCGCAGCACGTAAAAAACTTAAACTTGAACCCGTCGTCTATGGATTTCGCGCTCATATCCAACGAACACGCGTATAAGTTATCTTTTTCGTCCACTTTCTTCAACTCCGTGCTCTTCTGCACATCCCATTGGCCGAGTTCTTTGCAGCTTCCGACGAGCCGAACCGCTCGGCCATACTCGTCGCAGTCGTCTTTGCGAATGAAAAAGTTGGTCTGAATGTTACCGGATGTTTTCGTCTGCATCGTCTGCATCACGTCTATCGTATTATATCTATTCTCTGCATCAGTTTTGTCCTCGCTTCCATTTACATCATCGTTATCATCATCGCACTTCCTTTTTGTCGTCTGAATCGTCTGAATCCTCGTCAGCGCTGCCACGTCCTCCCGATACCGTTGAAACGCCTCTTGCATTTGGTCTATTTTTTTCCTCGCTCTCGCCGCTTCGATGTGTTCTCTCTTCGTGCTCGCGCGTATCTCGTTTTCGATTTCTCGCGCTAAATCTTCTTTCATTTCGTTCGTTTTCGTTTGTGCCTGTCGAAATATATCCGCGTGTGCGTACAGGCGCCCGTGTACCGCGTTTGTTTCGCCCGCGATGCATTCCGCGTTGAATTCGTCCAACGCGAGAAAGAATGAAGATTCAGTTGTTTTTAAAGAAGTTAAAGAAGCTTTCGCAGCCTGTGTACGATGCAGAACTTTAGGAGACAACTTCCTCCTCCTAAACAACAACGATTGTGATGATGATGGTACCGTCCTCGTTCTCATCATCTTCTTTATACTAATAAATAGAAAAGCAAACGTGTGCGAAATTTGTAGCGAAGTTTATCCAAAACTTGTGGTGAGAAATGCATTCAAAAATACTCTAGATTTTTATCTTACCGTCCAATCTATCTCCTTTCATGTTCCGTATCCAAACGCATCCGCAAAAGACGTACATGCCTGCCAATCCGAGAAAGACTTTGGCGAACCCTAGTGTCGCGCTTTGGCCGACCCATTTGGCGATGACTTTGTTAGCGACGAGACAGCTGAAGACGCCGGCGGTGTTGATGACGCCTAGGATGCTTCCGGCGCGGTCGGAGGCGTAGTCTTGTAAGTACGCGTGGACGCCGGCGACGCTAGCGGCTTGGGCACCGACGGTTATTGCGATGATGGTGACGGAGAGGATTTGGATGTTTTCGCTGACGAAGAGAGGCGTGGAGGAGAGCGCGAGGGAGAAGTACGCCAAGAGGAGGCAGCCGAATGCGGGGATCATGGTCGCGACGGTCATGGCGATTTGTCGCGTTTTCCAAGGCGGCGTTTGGAAGTCTCGAATGGCTTTTTGGCAGAATTTCCCGACGAAATACGCGACTAAAGCGGTCATGAACCAAGGGAGAAACAAATACGCGCCGGTATCTGACACGGAAAAGCCTAAACTGCCTTGCATGTAAATTCCGAGCCAGTTTTGAAAGGTGAAGAAGCCGATGTTTGTCATGATGTGGGCGAGCGTGACCACTAAAAGTTGGAATTTGACGGAGAGCGGGGAATTCTTCAGCCACGTTCGATTGCTATAGTCTTCGCAGGCGATGTCAAAACGCGCTTGTTCCTCGTTCGAGACGGTCTCCTCGGTCAAAGAAGAGTCTAACGCGACGCACTCGTCTTCGGAGAGCATGGGGATATCGCCAACCATGGACGAAGAAAACGGATTATGCCGCTCCTCTACTTTTTCTATGAAACGATCTAACCTTCTCAAACGCATAAACGCGATGACGGTGTACACCATCCCACTCAAACCAAACACGAAAAACGCGCCTTTCCAACCAATCACGGGAACTAAAAATCCTCCGAACAACATCCCGAACCCAGAGCCGACGTTGAACATGCTCAATAAAGTCGTAAAAGTTTCTCCTCTTTCCGCGTCGAGAAAGTACGCGGACGTGCCACAAAACCCAGCCGCGGCGGGTAACGCGACCCCAGACGCTAACCCAAACAATAATCTACTGATGAGTAATATCGCAAACGGCGTCAAAATCGTCTCCAATCCGAAAAGCAAACCGCCTCCGCGTTTCAACCACAACAACGTCGGCAACACCGCGACGGCCAACGACCAAAAAAACAGCGCCAAAAATAACAAACTCGAAGGACTTATGCTCCCGCTCTTCTTACTCGTCGCCAGTTGCCCACCTATAACGTTCGTGCTCATGTACCCGATCAAAAAAACGTTCTGTATCCACCCGATTTGCGCGATGGACAAACCCAACTCGTTGGCGATGGGTAACGCCGTCAAGGTGAAAATCGTCCGATCCGCGGTGCTAAAAAGTAACACGATACCGAGCGTAATCACCGCTTGCGTCTTGTGTTTGAACAACGCAAACGCTATCGGTTTGGTTAAACCGACCAAGTTTTCGTCGTACGATATCCCGGATTCACATTCAATCCCCATGATTGTCTCGTTCTTTGCAACATTTTTGTCAAAGTCTTCGTCCTCCTCGTCTGATGATTTTGCGTCGAAAGAGTTTACTGCGGAGTTTAATGATGCAGAGGACCTCCTCCCACCTCCGAATGTAAAAAAACGCATCGTTATCATCTGTTTTCTTTGTGTATCTTCTTGAAAGTCTTCTCTTTTCCTCCTCCGCCGAGGATGATGATGATGATTACGACGACAGTTACGAACACATCCCGAGACGACAGTTACGCCGCTTGGACGAGAACGCAGACTTTTCATCTCAGATCTGCTAAATGATGATGATCGAACTTTGTTTAAGGGAGAGTGTGAGCGTTTTGATGACGGGAGCAGTTGTCCTCCTCCTTGCTGCGTGATGATCTCTTGGTGGGGTCTGTCTGCGCGACTGATGATGATGATGATGATGCGTCTGCTCTCCCCAAGGGACGCTTTTAGTGTGAAGAATTTTTACTGTTGTTCGCGCCGCGAACGAAAGACGATGATGTTTAGAACGAGTACTGTATGTGATGGTAGTATATATAATTTATATCAAAAAGTTGTTGTTGTTGTTGTTGTTGTTATTGTTGCTAGAGTGTTGTTGTTGTTGTTGTTGAAGAGGAGGATTAAAGTGTTGTTGTTGTTGAGGATGAAAGTTTTGCCCCGGCGGCGAATGATATTGCCCGCCAGCCGCCATCATTGTGGGGTACCCCATGTTCTGCGCCGCCGCTTGCGGGGGATACCCTCCTCCTATGCCTCCGTATTGTGGCGGAGACGTTTGTTGTTGTTGTTGTTGTAAAGAATGATGATGATGCTGTGTTTGCTGTTGTTGATAATATCCAGGGTGGTTACCCATCATCATCTGTTGCGGCATACCTCCGCCCATCGGCGGCGGCATCATTCCTCCTCCGTACTGCTGCTGCTGCGGTTGTTGGTGTTGTTGCTGTTGTCGCGTGTTGGCTTGTTCGTATAACGAGTTCAAATCAACCGGAGCCGCGACCGCTTTCTTAGGCGTACCAAAGAGATCGTCGCCGAACGGATTATTGCTGCCGTTTCGCACGTGTTGTTGCTGTTGCTGATTTGGGGCTCGAACTGGCGGCGGAAGATTCGCGCTCGTGGACGCGGCGGGTGGATGACCTCGATTAGAGTTTCCTCCGGTGCCATTCGTGTGAGTAATCGTCGCTAAACCGAACGGATCGTCGTTTGGGGCCGATGCGGTTGTACCCGCAGGAAGAAAATTCCTCCCAGCTACTACGCTACTCGGCGCTTCTCGCGCATTCTGCGGAGGCGTTTGAATGTTCATCTCTCCAAACAACGCGTCCAAGGTTGCGTTTGCGTTTTGTTGCGGCGACGCCGTTCCGCCACTCGGCGACGTGGCCGCCGCCGCTCCCGGCGACGATTCAGAAGGAGGCGCAGTACCACCACTCGTCCCTCTGTTCGAACGTCTCGCGCCAACTCCGGCTGGCATTTCCCCCGCTTTCGCCGTATCCACGTACTCTTGCATCGTGCCTAAAAACGACTCCGGCGGCGCCTCCAACGCCGGCGCTTGGTTGACGATTTGCATCTTTTGACACGTCGCGTATAACCGCTGCAAATCTTCGTGTTGAATCACCGACCGCTTATAAATCTCCAACCCTTTCCTCGCTTTCGACTTATCTTGTTCGAAGAACAAACCGACCAAAGCGCACACGCCTTCGTTGGCTAATTTGAACACTTTCAAAGAATCTTTGAACATCAACGCCGTCGCGGCTCTCACGGGAACGTCGTTTCTCCGTAAAACCTCTCCAGTTGGATCGCAATCCGTCAATCGTCGCATCAGAGTTTGTGCCACTGGAACGTGTTGCAACAATTGATCGAAGTTATACGCTTGCATCGGCGTCGAGCCGCTTCCTTGCGAACACAAAAACGGCCAAAACTTTGCGCAACACGTAAACTCTTCAAAATACAACGCGTACGCCCTCACCCAACCGGACAACTCGAACGCGGTTTGACTCGAGTCATCTTTCCAATATCTCAACGAAAACAAATCTTGTTCTTTCCCACCCGATCGCGCGTTTCTCAAAGCTTCCGCGTGGTGGAAAAATTCCCTCTGAAACTTCCCTCCGCACTCTTGAAACAAGCGGTGTAACACCACGTGCGATTTAAGCATAGATATCCACCCGGTCGCTTTCCCGATAACTTTCGTGATTGAATTCAAGACATAGTTAATATCCGCCACGGAGACTCGATCCGGCGAATTCCCTTGCCCGCCTCCGCACGCTAACAGTAACGTCCTTACGTGTTTCTCCTTCGGCGCGGAGAGGTCGTTGTTGCACGCTTTCACGCACGCGTTTTCGAGCTCCAAGTACTCCTTCGGCGCCATCGATTTCGACACGAACGCCTGTTGTTGTTATTATTATTTGAGAGAGAGAGTTAAAGAAAGAAAGAATTGAAGAGTGTCAGCAGCGTGAAAGAAAAGAAAAGAATGGCATTAAAAACGACCGAGAGCGAGCGCGAGAGCGAAAAGTCTTGTCAACCCATCAAAGAGAGGCATCTCAAAACCCAAGCAAAAATCAAATCAAAATCACACGTACATTCGTCCTATCCGCGATCGAGGTGACCGGTTTCCCTCGTTTATCGACGCGTTCTGTCCCATACGCGATTGCTTTCGCCTCGGTTTTGAGCGTTTTTTTGATCGATTTTGCTTTTTGCAACATCTCGACGATACACTTCTTCTTAAACTTCTTCTTTTTTCTCTACTCTTTTAATTGAATTGGAGACTCAAATTCTCAACGAGTTGATTCGAGAGACCAAAACCTTTACTCCTTTTCACAAAAGAGGAGGAAAACGGCTCTCGATCTCTCTCTCTTTCTCTGCGTGTCCTCTCTCTTCTTCTTTCTCTCTGATTTTAGAAAAGACTTTTATGAATAATCGTAGGTTGTTTTACGCAGAAAGCTTTATTTAGCTTTACTGATTTGCGCTTTATTTTATCGCGTGTGTGCGTGTGTTCGTTTTCTGTCGAAAGGAGACTGAGACAAGAAATTTAAAAACCCTAAACAAAAAAAATTCTTCCTCTGTGAGACTCGAGAGAAATCTTTCACTCGTTTTTCCTCATCTGTAAAGCACACACTACGAATAAGAGAGAGAGATTTAGAGATGTTCAACACGTTTTACAAGACGTTCATGGTGAGTTTTACGAGGAACCCCAGTTTTATTACTACGAGGAGCAGAGAGCGTACCTTTTTTTTGCTTTGTTTTTCTTTTTTGTTTGCCGAAAGTGCTTTACTCTATAAACCACCACGCTTTTGATGATGATGATGATGATGGTGTTTTTCTTTCCCGATTTCCCTCGTTTTCAACATCATCATCCACGTATTAACTCTTTTCTCTTTCTCTCTCTCTTCACAAACCAACAGTCGAACACGTCCGTGTACGTGGGCGTGATCATCGCCGGCGCTTTAGTCGGGGAGAAAATGGTCAATAAAGGGTTCGATAGCATGTGGGAAAGTAGGAATAAAGGGAAATTGTTCAAGGATTTAAAGCTGCCTGAAGCAGAGGAGGAGTAAAAGAAGAGATATGTATGATCTCTCTCTCAAACGACAACACTCTCTCTATATAGGCGAGCGATGGAAGAGGATATATATACAAGAGTAGTAGTATTGTTAGTATTATTTGTTGTTGTTGTGATGCGAAAACTACTTATTATTCTCTTTCTTCGTCTCTTTCTTCGTCTTCTTTAGTATCGACGATAACAACGTTAACTCCTCTGTTGTTGTCCTCCGTCGAAGAAGCTTCGCCGACTCTGGTCAGCGCGATTCGAAAGAGTGGCGGACCGATTAACAAATTCAGCGCGATCATCGCGGTCGCGACGGAGGCGAATTGTTCGCCCCACGTTGCGGAAAATTTCACCGAACACGTTCTCGCCAAACCTAACGCGACGCCGGCTTGGGTCACGTGCGCCATCCAAGCGACTTTGCGCTGTTGCTCGATAGTATTATCACCACCCCCGGAGAACGACGACGTTTCCGATGAGAGGAGTAAACGACTGGCGATTCTGCACGCGATGAAAATACCGAGTATGCGAAACGCGACCAATAAGACCGCCGCTTGCGCGCTTCTCATCACGTGTTCCATTTCCAACGCCACTCCGGCGAGCGTGAAAAAGACCAAGTTGACGAAAGGCTGTAACGAGACCAAGGACGAGTGCAACGACTTCGAGCCGATGGTGTTGAAGAGTTGCTGTTGCGCCAACTTATTCGCCGCGTCCTCGTCCGCCGCCGTCCTCGTCGTCGTCGCCGCGGAGGAAAAATTACCTCTGTTGGCGCAAAATATCCCACAACACACGCACACTAACAGCGGTTCCAACAAAAACAATCGCTTGGAAACGACGAATATTGTTGTCGAGTAGACGATGGTAAACAGCGGTTTCATCGATTGTCTCATCAACGCTCGAAATCGAGTTTTTACATTCACATGCGCCGCTTGATGATCACCACCGTCCGTTTGCGCTACACTCGGCGACGGCAAGCGTCGCAACACCGAGTGTAAAGGTGCTCCAGCGAAAAAACCGAACACGAAGGAACCAAACACAGAAACCACCGGTTCTAACGCGCGAATAATCGATCTCATCTGGTACTCGTAATCGTTTGTCGACGTCGTTTCTTCTCCGCCGATTGTTGTCATCAGATGCCTAAGAAGCGCGCTCGTCTGATCATGATTCTCTGTCGTCTCGTTCACCATCATCAACGAGGATACTACAGTGCTACTCTCACTACGACTACTGCTATTTTGATTACCATCACTACCTCTACTACTAGTGCTACCGCCAACGCTCGCGTCCATCAACCCTAAAGATTCAATCATCTCCATGTTCAAAGCGAACAAAACGACGACCAAAACGTCCTTCAAAACCGTCACCGAGACGACCAATTTTGAAAACGGTCCTCTCGCTTCGGTTTCTCTCAAAACGGCGATCGCCGAAGCTGGACTCCGAGCGATCGATAACGTAGCTATTAACGATCCTACCGCGCACGCTCGCAAGTACTTTCGCCGCCGCCGTAAAAATGAAGAATCGTCGTCTTCGCCGTCTTTGTCGTAAAAGTCGTTCCGATTCATATCCTCTAAAAACTCAACGCGATCGGAAACCTTCCCGACCGTAAACGCCGTAAAAACTGTCATCCACGTAAACAAAGCGATTGAAATCGTCCAAACTATAATCTTTCTCGCGTCTCCTCTCAGATCCCTCGCGCTTAACTCCGCGCCCGCCGATACGCCGATGACGGATAAACACGCGTTGTCGACCAACCACAAGGACTCGCGAACGACCAAAGGCGTCAGCACGTTTAAAAACTATATAGAATAATAAGAACACACAACATAAGAATCAAATAAAGTAAAGTCTTACCGAAGTGCTGGATAAAATCCCGACAAATATGTAAGATGTCACGAGCGGCATCTTAAACGCTTTGAAACCACCGAAAGCACTACTGTTGCTGAATTTGACACCGCTCGTATTCATTCGTTTCCCGACGACGTGAGCGAAGAGCAAAATCAGCGGGAGTCGACACATGGCGTCGAATAACGTCAGTCTGTTGTTGTTTTCTGTCATCAAAGTCGTCGTCATCTTCGTTCTCTTCCTCCGGGGGTTATTTTTGTTGTTGCCGTTCAATAACGAACAAATATCCAATTAATTTCCCCTTAGTATTCACTCCTTTCACCAAGCAGAAGAGGAAGAAGAAAACAGGATGAGAGAACACGAAAGGGCAATAAAGACACCAACAAAAGGCTTTTTGATTCTCTCTCTCTCTTTGTCTCTCTCTTCCGTTCGAGATGTAATAAAAGAATCTTCTTCTTGAGCAACAAATTTGTGCAGAAAGAGATATTGAAGAATTTTAATAGAGAGGGTGAAGAGTTTTTATTGTGCGTTTCTCTCTCTTTCTGATGTTACAAGTTTTATTATTATGATGATGATGATCTGGACGTGTGCAACTCTCCATCTTCGTATCGCCAACCAGGTGGGAGAGGACAGTTGTTGTCGAGGAGGTAGTGTACACATTCGAGGTGTTTTTTCTCGTGCGCGTAGCGTACGGCCCAAGAGGTCCAAGGCGCTTTGGCGGTTTCGTGTAAGTACTTCAAACAGTCCAAGTGGCCTTTCTCGGCCGCCCACGTGCACGCCACTCCGTCATATTTATCATACTTACGCTCAACAAGATATTCGAGTATGTGGAGATGACCATTTTCAGCCGCCCAAATGGCAGTACTCGCACCCCAAGGCGCTTTGGCTTCTTCGTGTAAGTATTTGAGTATCTCGAGATGACCTTTATCGGCAGCAAATGCACACGCAATCTCATTGATAGGACACTCATTTGCAACGCAATACTTTACCATTTCCAGATTACCTTGTAATGCGGCTGCATCAATCGTCCCTCCACTCCACTCACACTTTTTCTCCTCTCGTGCCCACTTGAGCAACTCGAGTTTATTCGTGTAAGCAACTTTCTCGCAGAAATATGTTTCGTCCGTCTCATCTTCCATCTCGTATTCATACGTGCCCCACGGATAATGCTCCCACGCAACTTCCAATGTCGATACCGATGACATCTATTCAATCCAAAACTTCTTTCTCAGCTCCCCCTTGCGAGATGATCTCTTAATCAACTTTCTCGTCTCCGTATTCACTCCATACAAGAATTTAAGATCGGTTCCATTCAATCTCGGCAAGATATGAGTGAAACAAATATCGTCGCACTTCACGATCACATCCCACAACGACAAAGAATCCCTCTCGTCCCCGATCATTCGTCTTTTGCACAAAACGTGCTCTCGTTTCGACAAAATTGATCACGGACGTCGTCGTTTGAACCAAGCGCAACAAAAAGTGAAGCATTTTTCGCATGTGATTTCATAGGCGTTTTCAAAGGCGTTTATCGGGAAAAAAGCTTCATTGTATAGAGCATTGAACAATACATAAACCCACGATGAACGCGGCGGAAAAATCGAACGCACAGCTCCCCATGCAATCGCAAAGAGCCGTCGAGGACTTCTTGGAGCAATTGCTGAGAGAAAAAGGAGCGCACGGAATCGTCAAAGAGCAGCAAACGAACAACGATGTTTTATTCGCGACGGCGAAGACATTCCTCGAAAATGCGATCGTTCGCTGCGTCGTCGGAACCACAAACACCACCAGCGAAGGAGGAGGAGGAGGAGACTTGAATAACGACGACGACGAAGCCATTGTTCACGCGTTACACCGAGTGAAAGCTGTACTCAACGAGAGAATAAGAGGGAGAACAAATGCGGACGTGATTTTACTCAACGCAGTAGACCGAAGTATTGTCGTCGCCAAGGAGGAGTTGATTGCGTTTCGAGAGGAGAAGAAGAAGAAACAGACGACGACGACAAAGAAGGGTTTGAATAATAACGAGAGTTCTTTTAAAGTGTACAAACAAAACGTCATCTCTGCGATCCGGGAGATGATCGCATCCGACGTGGACCAGGCGAAGCGCGCGATTGGCGAATACGCGTGCGAAACGTGCGGGTCGGATTGCGTGGTCATGGTTTTAGGCGTTCGCGACGGGTTGGTGGAGAACTTTTTGAAAATGGTCGCCAGGAAGAGGAGGGTGAAGGTGATCGTTTTGGAGACGTCGGTGAGTTACGAGGAGAGCGGGAAGGCGATGGCGGAGGAATTCGCGAGGAAGATTTTGATGAGTACGAATACTAACAACAGCAACAATAACAACAACAAAGAGACAACGAATAGCGCGGTTGAGGTGACGATAGTACCGGAATCGAACGCGTTCGCGATGATGTCCCGAGCGCACTTAGCGGTTGTTTCCGCGCAACTCGGCGTCTTTGAAGACGGCTCGTTTTACGCGCCTCCGGGAACTGGAAACATCGCGCGAGCGTGCGAAAAGTTCAAAGTCCCTCTCGTCGCCTTAGCGCCGAGTTTGAGTCTAACGACGTTGGAGAAACCACGGATTGAGAGGACGAACAGCAGCAACAGTAGCAATCATAATAGCAACAACAACAACGACAACAACGACGACGAAAAATCACTCCTCCTCTCTCGAGAGCGAAACGGAAAGCCGGCGGAGGTTTTAAAACACTTCCGCGCGCGAAGCGCAAAGTCTGGTCGAGACGTCGACGCCGTCGCACATCCGACGAGAGAGTTTATCGACCTTCATGAAAAAATCGATTTGACGTTCGTGACTGATCACGGCATCGTCGCGCCCAAGAACCTCAAAAGGCTCGCCAGAGAGTTGTATTCTACGCCTTAAAGAAGGAGGGAAACGAGACGAATTTAGGGTCACAAAAACCCTAAACAATTGCCAACATTTTCCGTACATTTTCGACAGAAGTACGGAAAAAAACGACGCGCAAACGCGCGCTTCGACACGACTTTGAAGACGTAAACGACGATGGAATCACCTTTACCACCACCACCACCACAACCATCATCGTCGTTAGTAGTCACAGCAGAGAATGCGTTGGCCAGGTTGCGAGTTGTTGAAGAGGACGACAACAAAAAGATTAAACCAAAGCCGCCCCCTACAATGACACCGTTATCCCCGATAAAGATTAAGACGGACGAAGAGGAGACTGCGAGAAAGAAGAAACCCACGTTGCTGGAGAAGATGCGACCGACGAGTTTGAAAACCAAAAGCAACGAGAATCAACCTTCTCTGAGGATGAAAATGACCGCGAGTACGGACGAGTTGCTCAATTTGGAAATCAGAGAGAAAAACTATCGCGAGTGCAGACACGAAGCGTCGACGATATACGAGAATTTCCTCTACGTCGGCGGAGACGAGCTGGTGAAGAAAGAGAAACACGCGAGAAAACTGATAGAAGAATTGAACGTGAGACGGATTTTGTGCTGCTACGATAACGATTCGAACAACAACGGAGGCTTGTTGAACGACGAATGTCTCTCGCCGGGGAGTTGCGCGAGCGGGACGAGCGCGTCCACGCCAACGCCGAGGACGACGGAGGGAGGATCATCATCAGATGGCTTTGATTCTTCCACGTATTTCGAACGCATGTCGTTGCCGCTGATGGATACGAGCGATGAAGATATCGCGTGCGTTTTGTACGACGCGTTTGATTTTATGCTCGGCAACGAACGCAGAGAGTGCGTGTGGGAGAAGAACATCAACAGAAGGGAAAAAGAAGAGGAAGATGAAGAAGAAAAAGATGATGATGAAGAAGGTGGGTGTCTCGTGCACTGTCAAATGGGCTGTTCGCGTTCGGTCGCTATTTGCGTCGCGTTTGTCATGTGGAGAGAAGGTTTAGCCTACGACGAAGCGTTTGAAAGAGTAAAGAAAGCGCGCTCGATTGCTCGTCCAAACATTGGGTTCGTGAAGACGTTGGAAGCGTGGCACGAAGCGAGAACGAATCGATCGACTAGTTCATCGTCTTCGATGCTTTCCGACGTTGTCTCGTACAGAATAGTCGAACACAAAAACAGAAAAGGATACATCGTCCCGAAGCGCGAGAATAATAATACTACGAATAATAATAGCAGCTATAACAACAACAACAACAACAAGGATAGCAACAACAACATCGGAGGAGAAGGTGGAATGTCGCCAGTCAGTTGCTGTTTAAGCCCGAAAGACGACCCGAACTTGGTCGCCTTGCGCTTCAAAAACGAAACCTTCTTCAGTAAGAAAAATACGAAATGCGACGACGACGAGAATACCAACGATTACGACGACGACGACAAAACATTCTTACAGCCGACGATAATCGTCGGCGACCGAGTCGACCGCGAAAACGACCCGAGAGTAGACGAACAAACGCTCGATAAAATCACCAAGCAAATTCTATTCTACGAGTACGGCGTTCGAGTTTCGCGCGAGTTTTAGTTTTTAGTTTTTAAGAGTAGATTTTGCTTAGTAGTAATAATAGTAAGAAGAGATTACAACACGACACATTTCTCTCTCTCTTTCTCATTCCTCTCTTCTCGCGCTTGTATATCACGTGTATTTCATTATTCCTGTTGTGCGGTAATAAAACGGATTCGATACGTTTCATTAGTCTTCAAACGCGCAAAGCGATCGCATCACGCCAAAAATCCAAGCCTCCCCCCGTTGGCTTTCGCGGTTTTGATCAGTTTTTGTCGTTGTTTCGTCGTCGCGCCAAACTCCGAGCAGAAATCGCCAATCACTTGCGAGTGTAAAGAAATCGCTTTCCCTCGTAACTGGTTGAATCGTTTCACGCCGATGATTGGTCTGATGGCGACCACGAGTGGGGCGAATACGCCGCCTTCGTTGACGTTTCCCATGGACACTATCTTTAAAGCATTTTTCCCCGCTGTTTTTCTCTGTTGATGTGTTGCTAAAACTGTACTATTCTTGCTACTAATGTTGCTACCGTCGCCTGTCACGTTTCGTCGACTGCTTAACAGTAAAGACGAGGAGGAGACAGAGCCAGAGCACGGTCCGCAGAGTAAAAAAGAGGACATGATCTTTTATATATATCGAGCGCTTAAACGTGTTGTTGTGTGGATGAAGTGATGAAAAGATTACCTTCGGTGGAACAGCCACGTCTCGTCTGAGCCACAAAAAAAATAAAAATTGACTGAGGAGTTTAAGACGTGCACTAAGAGTTTAGGTTTAAGTACAGCTTACTCTTGAGAGCCAAATTTGGATTTCTAAGTCTCTGATGAAGCTCTTTTTTCTTTCTTGTTGCACTAAATATATATCACTTACAACCCACACACAAACAACATACACGAAAACGCACGCGTCAGAGAGTAGTATAGAGATGAGAGGCGAAGAAAGAATACATATACCAGTACAGCAGTATTTCTTCATGATGTGGTTTTACAGTAGTAGTAGTAGTAGTATTTTTGTGCTAGTGCTAGTGCTGCTGCTCTTGCTCTTTTATTAGGAGGAGTATTTAGTATTATTCTCGCGTTACTATTAGTCGTCTCCTTCGCCGATTTCCTCAGCCTCGTCAAAGGCCTCTTGTTCTTTGCGCTCTTTTTCCAACTGCTGCTTGGATTTGATTTCCACGTTGATAAAATCACTCGGGTCGGTAAATCCATCCGTTTCGCTCTCGAAACCAAGCATATCGCCGACTCTTTGGCCTAACGCGACGACTTCGGTTTGTTTCGCGCACGCGACGGAGGAGGCGCGTTGGTCGCCGATTTCCGCGGCTTTTTCCGCGCGTAAAGCGCCTTCGAGGTACGCAGTTGCGGCTGTAGTAGTAGTGGATGAGGAGGAGGAGGAGGAGGAGGAGGCGTTCTCGTCGTCATTGCTCGTGGTAGTACTTTTCACCGATGCGGCGTTCGACCACGGGACGCTCGTGATGGTTCTTTTTATGACGTCCTCTTTCGTTAAATCGGCTTGGTCGCCGCCTTTCTTTAACACGGAATCGCACAAGGTTTTCCTGAAATCCTGCGACGCTCTGGCGATGCCTCTTCTGAATCCTAACGGCCAATTGTCCGGCGATTGTCGTCGCCATTCGGTTGCTTTTTTGTACAACTTTTGCGAGCTGGAAATCTTTCTCAATTCTTTCGCCAAGTGCGCGCTCGAATCGAACTTCTTCACGTCGACGATGCAGTCGCCTTCTGGACACGGGAGGTACTCGTACACGTTCGCCGTGCCAAAATACACCGGAATAGACCCTCTCGCCAACGCCATCCATAAGTCCGCGTGAATTGCACCCGGGCAATCCGCATCCTCGCCGACGTAATAAAATAAATAATCGGACAACGCTAACTGCGTCTTGGTGAAGAAATCGATGCCGCCGGATCCCATGACTTTGTGTTCCGGTAAACCCAGCGGTTCGTTCGTGTTTCTCCGACACTCGCCGATGGAAAACACCGGGAAATGCTTGGACACTTCTTTCAAAACCTTCATTTTCGGCGCGTTGTCCGGGCAGTTCTTTCCCAGCCAAGCGATGCCGGGGATGCGCGATTGCTTCGAGCGACTAAACGCTTCGTAGGAAGCCATCAAACCTTTGGTCGATATCATTTGTGGAAGCCATAAAGAGGAGGCTTTCTCGTTCCCGTGCGCGATGTAATCCACTTGAGAGAGTAATCCTTCGTTCATTAAATCCTTTCCGAACGCGCCGGGTGTTTCCAACGAGGCGTACACGTACACTTGATCCGGATTTTGCTTCGCCGGAAGTCGCCACAACGCCGCTTGTTGTTGTTGTTGAGATTGTTGTTGTTGTTGTTGTTTTTCTTCTTGTTTTTCTCCTCGTTGGTGCAACACTACTTCTTCTTTCTCGCCGCTGCTCTTTTTCTTCTTACTCTTTTTATTATTGAGCAACATTCTTCGGTTTGATTTGCTCTCCCAAAACGCCATTTGATCTTCGTAAATAGCCTCTTCGGTGAACTCGATCGGATCTTGCGCCGTTCGATTTTCGTTCTCGAGAGAACTATCGATCATGATATCTTGATTGATATCCGGTCCAAGGATATCGTTATCGAAAAAGCCGAGTTTTGCCATGAGTTTGGCGCCAATCGTCGTGCCTTCTTGAGGAGGCGCTGGATTCTCTCTGCTCACGTACGCGCCTTTTAACAAAACCGATCCGGATTGAAACACTCTGACGTCCGCTTTGGCGCACTCGGGACCGGAATCGTACACAACGTTCGTGAAACACTCCCCGGCGCTATTCTTCCCTTCCGGTTTGGTTTGAATCAACGCGTCCATCCACGCGCCGGCGCCTAATCGCACGTCCCAATTTTCCATATCGTCTAAACACAAGGAAAATTTATGTTTCGAGTTTGGCACTTGTGCGCTCTCGACGAGATCGTCGCCATTTATCGACGCCGCAAACGTCGCGCTCGAGTGTTTCCACTTATTATTATTACTATTCTTGTTGTTCCTACTTCTCGTACTACTACTACTGATACTGCTCGCATCTTCAAAATCTTCGTCGTCTTCTTTTTCTCGTCTCCCTAACGTCCCTTCTTCTTCTTGATTTTTCTCGTACAGCGTCTCTTTATCCGCCCTGAGCGCCTCCACTAACTTATCCAACTCAATCTCCCCGTCTTTCGCCAACCACTTCTCGAACGGTTTCACTTCCTCTTTCGTTAAAATCGTTCGCGCGAACGACTTCCCGTTGCTGTATTTCGTCGTCTCCACTTTCTCCTCTTTTTTCCTCCTCTTTCCAGATTTCTCCGCA
>Ga0257106_1000170_pt1 | contig 40727 bp, 24 predicted proteins | sample LP_taG_3_FD_190177 | JGI IMG/M metagenome (GOLD analysis project Ga0257106, IMG submission 190177) | Marine microbial communities from Northeast Subartic Pacific Ocean, Canada - LP_J_2011_P26_10m | ecosystem: Environmental > Aquatic > Marine > Oceanic | place: Canada: Northeast Subartic Pacific...
AAACAGTTCTTTTCGATGAACTCTTTCACCGTCCAACACTCTCGATTGTCCATTTTCTCCTCACGTTTGAGCCGTAACGTTCGTTTCCAACTCGCCGATTCGTTCGTTTTCTTCATCGTTTTGCTCGCTTCCATCAAACGCTTCTGAATCTCCCTTCGATAGTTCGACGTCGATCTTCGCCCGTTCGTTTTCGTCGTCGAAATCGTTTTCCCCGTCGTCTGAATCGTCGTCGCGTTTAGTCTCTCGTTTTCGTCTCTCTCTTTATTATTATTATTCTCATCTTTCCCAACCTCTCGTGAAGACAAAGAAGAAGAAGAAGAAGTCGTTTTGGTGGTCGTTCCGCTGATGAATTTCGTCGTCGTCCCGATCGATCTCCTCGACGAAACGAACGATTCAGACGACGACAAAGAAGACGACAAAGAAGAAGACGACAAAGAAGAAGACAAAGAAGACAAAAAAGAAGCGTCTGCTGCTGCTCTTTTACTCAATAACACTCTTCTTCGAAGAAACATCATCATCATCTAAACACGTTTTGTCAGTGTGTGTCAGTCAGTCCGTACAAAGATGACGATAGAAAGAAAAAATGATGAATTTTTTCTCCTTTTTTTTGTTTGTTTTACAACTTCTCTCTCTCATCTATCTGTCTATTGTTACTATTTGTCTACGTGTCTATTGTTTCGCCGCCGCTAATAAAATCGATCGTTTCTCGCTCTCGCTTCCCAAGATTTCCTCGCGGTGCTTGACGTCCCCGGCAGTTGCGTAGACGAGTATACCAATCGCTTGTACCGTGAACGTGCCAACAAAAATCACAGCCTGCGTGGTAGAACTGAATCCACCCTCGAAGCCGAAGAAGCGCACCAAACCGACTAAAAGACTCTGTTGTAATAACACCACGTTGAACGTGCCAGCGTCGACGTATTTTAAAGCTCTGTATGCACTCGCAAAGGAAGCGAACAACGTCACCGAAGTCAATATGTATATCATAACGTCGTGGTGCTCTATTCTAGCGAAGAAGTTCATCAAAAGTTCGAAGTTCCAATTGTGCTCCGCGAAAATCGCTACTATCGCGAAAAGAGTGCCGTAAAATCCAAACGCGGTTAAAATTTCGTTTTGGTACACTCCGCTATCGATTGAATATTCCTGCAAAATATTCGTCGCCGAAAAGCAGATGGCGGCGAAAAACGCGAGCGCATCTCCCAGTCTCGGGTTTTTGTCCGGATGCGGTACGTTGTTACCCTCTTCATTTACCTCTAAACTGTCGCAGACGATGAGGAAGAGGAGAGCCGCCATGGACACGAAAGCGCCTACTACGTGCCGCCTAGAATACCTCCGATTCATGAAGAGAAACCCGAGAGTACACGAGATGGGCACCGTGGCTGTTTGAATGATCGTTCCCGACGTTACTGAAGTAAATTTGAAGCAAAGAATCGACGAATAATTCCCTATAAAATCAAAAAACACCATCATGATGAGAGCGAGCGTTTTCTTGTTTGGCCGGCAACAGAGTCTGCTGAACTTTTTTGGATCTTTTTCGCCTTTTTCAACGTCAGCGACGACGCCGACGACGGCGGAAGAAGAAGAAGAAGAAGAAGAAGAAGAAGTAGAAGTAGTAATACTTTCCATGTGTTCTCGGTTTCCTCCGACCAAGCCGGGAAGAAACGCGTAACTGTCGTACATCTTATGCCTGCGAAGCTTCTTCTCCACGCCTTCGGACTGGTCGTAACGAATAACTTTATCGCTCGTCATTTTTCCGATTTTGTTTACTTTTTCCTCTCCTCCTTCTTGATGTCGCTCTATCACCTGCAAAGGCGCAAACACGATCCAAAGCATGACGTACGCGGACAGAAGCGCGAAATATATCGATCTGTGCCTCTCGTCCAACACTTTACTGAAAATTGAAACCAAGGCGTATAATATCGCGGTGATGAACGCGTAGAACGTCCCTTTGACGTACGTCATGATGACAGCTTTAGCTCTTTCTTTTAAAAAGCAAAATGTGTTGCTTATCGATGGTATCCTCGGTGTATCAGCAGTACGTTATTGTTGTTGTTGTTGTTGCCATCAATCTCCAATTTTCAACACCATTTAGTACACATCACGGCTTCTTACTATATGAGTTGCTCGCCAACGGCCTCACTTCTTCTTCTTCTTCTTCTCAGAAAGAGATTCTTTCGTGAGCGACTGACTGCGAGAGAATACGTGAGGTTCACAGAGAGAGATACAGAGAGAGTGCTCTCGTCGTCAAAAGTTGCTCGCGTTTATGCGTGTTTGTCTTTGTGATGACGGTGCAAACCTTTTTTCTCTAGTCTCTTGGGTAACACTATACTGATATGCCAAGCTTAGTGGTGGCAGATTTTTAAGAAAAAGAGCATCACTTTGTACGAGCAAACGTAAAGCGCGTAAGAGTCGAGACATACACGATACAGTAATAACGCGCATCAGCTCTACCTATCGGTACAACACGTATAGTATATTTCAATTGCGCGACGAAACGGCGACTCGACATTCATCCATATCAGTGTGACTTTTCGGGAATTAAAAAACTCTTCTTTTTAGGCGAGACTGTTAGTTAGAGGGGACTCACTAACAAACACACCCCGGAGAATACGAAGAAGCGACGACGATAATAATGACGATACCACCGATATCAGCATGAGCGGAAGCGAAGTGAATTACGGCGCGACCGATGAGGAGGAGAGCGTCACTCGTCGTCGTCGTCCTTCTCCACCTCTTTTCGCGAGGCAGGATTCCGACTGCTCCTCCTCATCAATTAAAGCGGGAAGTACGGGAAGTTCAGATTTGGGAAGCGTGGTGACGCCTTCTGTGCGCTCGTTGAAAGTTGGCGGAAGATTTGGTTCTATTCACTCTCTGAGCGGCTTTGGAGGAAGTTTTGTCGCGGGCGATGGAGAAGAAGACTTGGAGGAAGAAGATTTAGAATCCGGTTTGGGGAGGAGAAGAAGTCAGAACAACGAATCGTTTTCGGATTTGGCCAGACGTCGAAGCGCGATGCGCAGACGAGGCCGAAGCAGCGAAGAAGGATTGTCGATTACGTCCTCGGCGAGTTCGACAATCAGTTCGATATCGGTGTCGGTACAGGGAAACGATAGATTGTCAAACGCCGATACGCTTCTGGAGAAAGTAGGAGAAGACAAACAGGAAAGACAGTGCGCGCCACACGTCTTCGTCTGGGGGATCCCAGGAGCTTTGTGTGCCACATCGTACGCGTTGTACAACGTATTTATCAAACTGGGAAGCTACTCGATTTCACCGGTGTTGGGAGGAGTTATTTTACAATTCGTTGCGTGCTTATTAGGTGTCGGTCTCTTAGTATTCGATCGGAGGAAAAGCGATTACAACGTCTGGCAAGAGTTGAAAGAGTCTGACAGAGTTGGTATGATATGGTGCTGCGGAGCGGGTCTCGCCGTGGGGACGGCTGAAATGTTGAGCTTTTATGTCTCGTCTTTAGGCGTCTCAGCGTCTCAATCGATACCTGTAATCATCGGAGGGTCCGTAGTGTTTGACGTCATCCTCGGCGTCTCGTTCTTGAATGAAAGTTTCGGTTTGAAAGCGATGCTAGGCGTTCCTGTCATCGTAGCAGGTATTAGTAGCGTCGCCTCGTCTGTTACTGGAACGGAAGGTGGCAGCGTGACAATTGCGGCATTGTTGGGCTTCGGCAGTTCCTCTCTTGCCGCAAACGAGACGGTAGAATTAGAATTGGTTGATTGGATAGGACCGGCGATTGCTTGTGCGATGGCGTACGCTTTGTATAATGTTTTCATAAAACATGGATCGGATACTATGAATCCTGTTCTTGGCGGGGTCATTTTGCAAATCGTTGCCATGATTCTGGGTTCATCTTTTCTGGGCATTCTTCTTCGCGCCGGTTTTTCTGAGATCTTACATTACGACATAAAAGGTATTTTCTGGGCGTGTATGGCAGGCTTCTCGGTTGGGACTGCGGAAATATTGAGTTTTTACGTCTCATCTCTCGGCGTTCCCGTCTCCATTTCGACTTCGACCGTTGTAGGCGGGTCGGTCGTTTTGGGTTCATTGATAGGCTGGATTGCTCTTGGAGATATAATTACCTTTGGTTCTGGTTTCGGCGTTCTTTTTGTTTTATGCGGCGTTATTTCGGTTGCTATGGATGCGGGCGATCACGATGAGGATGAAGTTATATCGGACGATGGTGCCAACGTGTCGAGTAAAACAATCGGCGGAGATGGAACTGTAAACCAGTACAATGATTTCTTTAAAAAGGTACTGGATCGAGAAAAGCAGGAAAGCCCAGAGCAAGGTAAAGGCACGGACGCGATCATGAATCCTGCTGCGTTGGAGACGAAGAACAATCGATATATTCCCGCGATAGATTCAATTAACGAGGAAGGTTCCGTGCATCGTCCAACTTCTCCGATGCTTGCTCGCTTTCTCGTTGGTACAGACCCGCTTGCCGCAGAAAACTTGGAAGACTACTACTTCGGGAAACCGTTTGCTGGATTGAGTTCGGACAGTGAAACCGATTCATCGAGAAGGTGATCGTTCAGATTGTCGTGAATAGGGGGTAAATCAGAGTCAAGTTCATAAAATGTACACATCCATAGCAGAAAACGCGCACAGATTGCAGCACGGTCAAGTTGTATATATAGTATTATTTTCAAAATTCATCAATTTCTATGGAGTTTTCTTGTCTCTTGCAATTTTGAGAAGGACTTCCCCGTGCACGCGCTGTGTGCTGAGTATCCCCCTGACGATCGATCTCTTTCTTTCAAAAAATTTAAAAAACCTCTCGCAAGCTTCTCTCGTCACAAAAAAAACTCTCTGTTTTTCTTATTCAGAGTCGTCTCTTGCTATTGATCCTTCTTCTGTCGTTTAGTAGTAATAGTTCCACCATTTTCTCACGTTTGAAAAGACGGAAAGAGTGTTCGAGTAATACGCACACGTATTTAAAAGCGCTGAGGGTGTTTTTGCTTCTTCTTCTTTGTATTCTTGGATAATAATAATAAGATGATGAAAATGATGATGAGCCAACACCACCACGAACAAGTTTTGTCGTCTTCTTCTCAAACCACAAAGTTCAAATCATTTTTGAACAACTCAAAAGAGTTGAGAAGATCAACAAAAGTAGTGAACAGATTAAAGAAAAAGAACGATTACACCAGAAGAAAACAACATCACAACAGAAGAGATGTGACGAGAGCGTGCGGGATCATCGGCGTGATGACGCACGAGAACAAAGTTTCCGCGGAGCTATACGAAGGGTTACTGATGCTCCAACACCGAGGGCAGGACTCGGCCGGGATGGTCACCTCGGACGGAAGTCGATTTAAAGAGAAGAAAGATAACGGGTTAGTGAAAGACGTTTTTGATAAAAGGACGATGAACTATTTAGACGGGAACATCGGGTTAGGACACGTGAGGTATCCTACGCAAGGCGGTTTATCCGCGACGGAGGCGCAACCGTTTTTCGTCAACTCGCCGCTCGGGATTTATTTAATCCATAACGGAAACTTGACCAACACGGACGAGTTACGATTGAGGCATTTGAACGCGAGACACATGAGAACGAATTCGGATTCGGAGGTTTTGTTAAACGTCTTCGCGGAAGATTTACAGAGAGAAATTAATTTGCACCCGCTGAGAGACCCGCACGTGCAAATGTTTGACGCGGTGACACAAACGATACAAAAAGTAAGAGGGTCGTATTCAGTGATTTCTTTGGTCAACGACGTCGGTTTATTCGCATTCAGAGATCCGAACGGGATTCGTCCGTTGGTTTTAGGTCAAAGAGTGAACAAAGATGGGAAGGATGAGTGGTGCGTGGCGTCGGAAGATGCGGCGTTTGGACCGCTCGGCTTTAAATTCGTCCGAGACGTGAACCCGGGGGAAGCGATTATCATCACCAACGACGGGAAGATGGTTTCCAGACAGTGCGTGGCCGGGGACGCGTGTCCGTGCATTTTCGAGTACATTTATTTGGCCAGGCCAGATTCTACCATGAATGGTATTTCGGTATACGAATTCCAACTGGATTTAGGTCGAAGATTGGCGCAACACATCACCGAGCGAGGGTGGGACATCGACGTCGTCGTCCCTGTTCCAGACGGGAGTCGCCCGTCTGCGATTGAAATCGCGAGCGCGTTGAATTTACCCTACCGAGAAGGTTTAGTCAAGAACCGATACGTCGGGAGAACGTTCATTATGCCAGATCAAAGAACGAGAGAGTTATCGGTGAGACGAAAATTAAACGCCATGCGATCGGTGTTCAACGGGAAAAAAGTTTTGTTGGTGGACGACTCGATCGTTCGCGGGACGACGATGAACCAAATCGTAAACATGGTTCGAGACGCCGGGGCGAGTAAAGTGTATTTGGCATCGTCTGCACCTCCAGTGCGACACCCAAACGTGTACGGCGTCGACATGCCGTCTCGCGAAGAGTTTGTCGCGAACCAACGAACGGAAGAGGAAGTGTGCGAAGTCTTAGCCGCGGACGGGTTGATTTACCAAACCGTGGAGGATTTGTTACAAGCCGGTAAGACCATGAACCCAAACATTAGCCGATTCGATGCGTCCTGTTTCGATGGCGACTACATCACGGGCGACATCGACGAAGAGTATTTGGAGGATTTGTTAGCCGATCGAGGTTTAGGCAAAGTCGGCGCGGTTAAAAACCTTTGATTATGAAGAAGAAGAAGGAAAGAGAGAGAGAGAGAGAAAGAGAGAAAGAGAGAGAAAGAGAGAGAGAAATGTGCGATTATATACAAACCGTTTCGTGTTTATTATATATATTATACAATCTATATTAAAGCGTAGGTAAAATCTTCTCTCCCTTCTAATAGCTCTCTCTAACTTTTGATCTCCTCCAAGACCTGTAACACGTCTTCCGCTCTCGATCTCGTAAACGCGCCGCCTCTCTCCATTTCGATGTACTCCACGATACCGTCTTTTACGATCATCGCGTATCGTCTACTTCGCACTCCTAAGCCTTTATCCATCAAATCGAGTTCGCACCCTAACTTTCTCGTAAAGTCGCCGCTACCGTCGCCGCACATCAGCACGGGAGCGGCGCCGACAGCCTTCCCCCACGCGTCCATGACGAACGCGTCGTTCACGGACACGCACGCGATAAGATCGCACCCGGCTGATTTCATTTTCGCGGCTAAGTCGATAAACCCTGGTAAATGCTTATTCGTGCACGTGGGTAAGAACGCCCCGGGCACGGCGAACACGACGATCGTTTTTCCTTTCGAGCATAACTGAGACGTCTCGATCGATTGTAAGTTGCCTTCGTGATCGAAATATTGCAAGGAAGAAGTTGGAATCCGGTCGCCTTTTTTAATCAATTGTTGATGGTGTTGTTCGTGTTGTTGTTTATCTTCTCGTTCGTTCGGGTACGCGACGGCTTTGGTGGAGACATCGAACAAATGTCGAGAAGACGTTTTTGTCGTCGTCGTCGTCAAATGCGGCGGCGACGAAAGGAAGGGACGACGACCCTTCGGACGCTTTTTTTCATCCGGTGACGTTGTTTTTCCTCCATCTCCTGCTACACAACAACAACAAAGAGAACAACACCGCTGATGACATCTGGGGCTTTTATTAGGACGATGCATCATCAAACTTCTTCTTAAACTCATCGTTTGTTGTTGTCTTCTTCTTCCAACATCATCTCTTTCTTCTCGTCCTCTTAAACTTAAACCTGTACTTCTCTGAGTCGCTCCTCTCGTCGTCGTCGTCGTCGCCGGCAGAGAAGAAGCCTGGACGAAAAACATTTGTTTGTTTTCCTTTTTTTTATTATTACGAAAGCTGCTTTTTTCAGACTGTCTTTTTTTGACGCAAACGCGGAGGATCTTTTTTGCTCTTTTTTTTGTGCACGGGGGGTTTGTCTCACAACAATCATCGTTAAATTTGTACACTGAACGCGCTTTGTCTCTTTTGTTCACTTCTTTTCAAGAATATTACTCTACTACAATAAGAAGAAGAATTAGTAGTAGGAATACACTCTTCGACGATTCAGGCGACGACGATTTAAACGACGAAGACGACGAGGATCAGAGAGAAGAGAGATGTTTTATCATTCAGAGGAAGAAGAAAAAGACGGACTGTTGATTCAAGATGTTGAAAAGAAGAAGAAGAAGAAGATTTCTTCTTCTTCTTCGATGACGATGATGACCACGGGGTTCGTTTTGGTTTTACTCTTCGTCACGTATGCTACTACTACTAGGACGACAAAAACGAGTACTGCTACTACTGCTGCTCTCGAGAGGCCGAGGGTAAGAAGCCTGAGTAATGTTGATGCAATCTCCGCTGGGAACGCGGGGGTGGGTGCTTCAGGACAGGCTCTGAATACTAATACTAATAATAAAAATAAGAAGAAGAAAGCGACGATATCAAAGACATCAAAAGAAGAAGTGAATAAAGTAGATCAACAAGAACAACAACGATTCAACCCGTTAGTTATCGTTCAACGCGACAACGAGAAAGACTATCAAGATTTGAAACGCATTCAAAAAGTCTTCCCGAATGCGAATTCAATCTTTGGCGTGAACGCCGGACGGTGGCCGCAGAACCTCGAAGACGCTGAATACGGTTTACAGCCCTTGAGGATATTCAACCGCGAGAATTTCAAGAGTCTCACGTGGAAAGTAGATGATAAGAGGAGAAATCCGGATAATTTAAAAGGCATACAGTGGATCGCGTCGATCGATGAACGCAATCCAAAGACTGGGAAGTTGGGCGACGGACGGATGCCAATCGCGCATCACATCGGATGCATGTACGCGCACTTCAACGCGTGGCGAGCGGTGGACGATATGGCCTACGATAAAGGAAACGATAAAATCTATCCCGCTTGGATTATGGAAGCCGACGCGTACGTGGACGAGAACCAAATGAAACCGAGAATGACTCGATTACTTCAAAACGCGCCGAAAGATTACGACTTCTTGATGATGAAGAGAGAGCTCTTTTTAGGGATTTGCGGTCCAGATAGACCGGAAAATTGCAAACGGTCGGAGAATTTCATTCGTTTAGGCGCACCGGGACCGAATCAAGAACCAGTTCGAGATGGGTACGAACGAAGAATGTATTTCTATTATTGGCCTTTGGATGGCCCGGGCGCCGGTTTGTCGTCCTACGCAATCGGTTCAGATTTTTCATATAAAGCGTTCAATTTCATCTCCCGGAAAGGAGCGGACATGATCGATAGTTTCTTATTCGGTAAGCTATGCCGAGACGACTACGTCTCCGAAGATGCCGCGAGCCCGGGGAATTTTTTGTTACCAGAAATCGGCTCCGCGTTGGTTAAACCGAGAACGAAAGAAACGAACACGAAAGACAACAAGTTGAAAGTGTTGAATTGCTATTTGCTCGGCGACGTCGAGTTGGTGAAGAAAGACGCCGACGACGAAGAGGCGTCTCTCGGTAACGACGAACAAGAGAACGTCGAAAACGAGAAAATGGACGACCCGGTGACTCTTTTCAAAGCGAAAGTGCACCAGGAAACGTCAAGAAAAGCGTCGTCCGATGACGAACAACAACAACAACAACAACAACAACAAAAAGACATCGACGTGACGATCGAAGCGAGCAAACCGACCGAGTCCTCCTCCCAAATCACCATCAGAACTGGCGATGCGTCCATTTCGCAAACCATCTCAAACAACAACGATGGCACGTTTTCCTTCGAAGTGAACGAGAAAAACGTCGACGGACAAGAAGAAGGCGAAACGAAAACGGAAAAGATCACCGTGGACACGACGCAGATGCCCGGACCTTACAACGAGCTGTTCTCGAGCGTCATGAACACCATGGCCAGTGGTGGAGGACCGTTTAATTTACTACAACAACAAGAACAACAACAAGAACAAGAACAACAACAGTAGCAGTAAATGCTACTGCGTGTGCATAATGATAAGTAGCATCGATATCCTCGTCCCGATGATGTCGAGAGAGAGTTGTAATAAAAATGTATATATACCTTCTTCCAAAGGTCTGATAAAAATCGCCACTTTAAACAAATTCGAAAGAGAACAAAACAACAAACTCATCGTCGTTAAAAATACCTTTTACTAATGCCGCTTCCGTCTCGCCTCCAAGTCCGCCACGAGGGCTTATCTGTCGTCATCTTAGGCGCGACTGGAGATTTAGCCTCTAAGAAACTCTTCCCGTCTTTGTTCAACCTCCACTCCGCGGGTTTTTTACCAACCAGGACTAAAATATTCGCCTCTTTGCGAAGAAGGAAAAGCAAAACTGAAATCGAGTTCAAAACGGAATTGACGGAACACATCAATCGGGTTTGGAAACCGCCGGATGGGTCGAACGCGACGAAACCGACCAAAGGTTTGATGGAGGAGTTCTTAGAGGACGTGGAGGTGTGTTATTTGGACGAGGAGTTTCTTTCAGAAGAAGAAGAAAAGAATAAAAAGAAGACGACCGTAGTAAATCTTCGAGGCGATGGAAGAGGAGAAGAAGACGAAGAAGAAGAAGAGGACGAGGAATCGGATTCGGAATCCGATATTCATGGTAATAATAAAGAAGTGAACGAAGAAACGATGAGACAAAATTATCGATCCATTCATTCGATAACGAAGCACATTGAATCGTGGGAGAAAGAGAACGAAGACGCGCCGGCATCGAATCGAATGTGGTATTGCTGTTTACATTCGGATTTTATCGTCGACTGCGCGAACCAAATCCACTACTTCACGAGGACGAGGAAGGTGCATTTCACGGACCACACGCAAGCGGAGATGAAGATGAAGAAGAAAGGATGGACGAGGTTAGTTCTGGAAAAGCCGTTCGGTAGAGATCGAAAGACGTGCGAAAAGCTGAACGTGAAGTTAAGCAAACGATGGCCCGAGAGCGATTTGTTCCGCATGGATAGGTATTTAGGTAAAGAAGTGATTGAGAACTTGTTGGTGATGAGGTTTGCGAATCGATTGTTATCGCCGATTTGGAATCGAGATAACGTGGCGAACGTACAGATTATATTCAAAGAACCGTACGGCGCGGAAGATCAACAAAGAGGGGATTATTTCGATAAGAATGGGATCGTTAGGGATGTCATGCAAAACCATTTGTTGCAAATTTTAGCCGTGCTGGCGATGGACGCACCGGTATCGTTAGATCCGGAAGATATAAGAGACGCGAAGTTGAAAGTTTTGAGACAAGTGGCGATGAGTAATGATAAATTTGACGTGTTGAAAAACACCGTCGTCGCGCAATACTCGAAGTCGAAAAATGGGAAGCATTTGGGCTACATGGAGGAACGCCCGGAAAATTCGAAAACCACGCCGACGTTTATCATGGCGGTGTTGAAATTAGCCAACGATCGATGGGATGGGGTGCCATTTATTTTTAAAGCCGGGAAAGGGATGAACGAAAAGAGGTCGGAAATTAGAGTGCAGTTGAAGGAATCCCCCGGGGATGTTTTCGGGAGAGACGACGACGAATCTCGATTACACGCCGCCGGGCCGAACGAGTTTGTTTTGCGCATGCAACCGAAAGAGGAGATGTACATGAAAGTGACGATTAAAGAACCCGGGTTAGGAGTCAAACCTACGGCTTCGGAAATGGAATTGAGTTCGAGATGGAAAATGGAACAGGCGAGGAAAGATGCGTGCGGGGAAGCTCCTCGACGCGCCTACGATCGATTGATATTGGACGTCATCAACGGGAACCAATCGCATTTCGTGAGGAACGATGAACTCGAAGCCGCGTGGGCGGTGTGCGATCCGTTGGTTTCCGCGATTGAGAGCGGGTATTTGCCGATGACTACGTATTCATACGGTAGTCGAGGACCGAAAGAGGCAGACGAATTGAGAACGAGGGCTGGGCATTTACCGTCGCATTTGGTCGAGAAGGATTCGGTGCCGCTGTTGAACGCGGAATACGATACGTTGCCGGGCGAGGAGGACGGCATGACGGAATCTTTAGCGAGTAAACTATCGAACGCGGTGTACGTTTCTGAACCCGTCGTGAAAAGGAATAAGTCAGTGAATGAAGGCTACGCGTTGAGTCCGAGAGGATACCGATCCGGCGACGTGAGTCCTCAACAACAAAGGTCGCCGAGACATAGTCAAATGAATGCGCGTCCCTCGACGCAATGGATTTAAGTATAGAAGTAGAGTATCGTCGATAGATGATACGCATTAGTTGCATGAATAATTTGTGTTTATTTAGTATCGTATTAATATTTAGTCTAAGTCTTCCGCACTACCCGCCGCCGGTTTCGCATCTTCTTCCATCGGCGCATCCTCGCCCTCGGCCGCCGCCGCACCAGCATCGCCATCCTCCATCTCCGCGTCGCCATCGAGTTTCTCTTCCTCTTCACCCTCTTTCTGTTCTTTCTTCTCTTCCTTCTTCGGTTTCGGTTTTGGTTTTGGTCTCGATAAAATCGGCGTCGCGAAGCGCTCCAACACAGATCGTTTCTTCTCGATGTCCTCTGATTTCAACACACAGTCGTCGGTTTTCTGTAAAGCGGATTGTAATTCGACTTTTTCAGCCAACCATTTTGCGGCATCGTCGCACTCTTTTTGCACTTTCTTTAAGTCTTCGGCGTCGATGTGCGCGTGCGCTTCATCTTGAGACGTTTGTTTGATCATTTGACACGAAGATTCTAAGGCGGCAATCGCGCCCGGTCGTTTGTGTTCTTCGTTGTATCTTTCTTCGATCGGGTTACCAATAGTGGATAACTCTTCGAGTTTCTTTACGTAAACGCCTTTGGTCTCGTCTTCGCCGTCTTCGTACAACCAGTCTTCGGTGTTGTTCAACAACTCTTTGAACGAGGTTCTCACGTCTTCCTTGACGTAATCGAACAACTGTCCGCCTTCTTCCAACTTTGAGCGCATGGAGTACACGTACGCCTCGACCGCGTTCTTTCTCTCTTTCGTCTCTTCCATGACCTTGTCTTGCAACGCCATGTCAAATTCTTCTTGCTTGCACTTTTCGAGCACTTTGTCCGGTAAACCGCCCGTGTACGTCGATTTGATCGGCACGTCCGTTTTCTTCGTTTTCTTTTTGATCTCAATCTTAAATTTCGGTTTCGTTTCTTCTGGTTCCTCCTCCTTGGCAGCTTCCTCTTCTCCTTCCTCTTTCTGTTCTCCGTCCTCCCCACCTTCTTCGCCGCCTTCGGTTTCCATCTTTTCGCTCGCATCCCCCTCTGTCTTCTTCGGTTCTTCTTTTTTCTTCGGTTCTTCGACAATCGGCACTTGCACCTCTTCCTCGTACTCCTCCCACACTTGCGCTTCCGTGCACTCGACTAAGCCGTTCAAGTTCAATTTCACCTTCAATTTGACGTTGTGCTTGTCTTTGCCTTTCGGGACGGCCGGTAACGGTCCGATATCGAATGTACCCAACGAAGATTCCTCGGAGGAATCGTCCGTTTTCGTCGTCGCTTGCACCGTGAACTGTTTCGCTTTCAAAAACGTCATTTGTTTCGTGCTCGGAATCGGATTATATTTCTCAAACAATTCAACGTCTTTCACTTCCCCTTTCGCGTCTCCCGGCCAGGACATTTTGACCGGGAACGCGAACGCGTCGATGACGTCGAACTCGCGCACTCTAAACAACGGCGAGAGCATGGCGCCTTGCAACGCGCACCCTCTCGCCACAGATTCCGAGGCGTTCAACGTTCTCGAGATTGGCTTTTGGAAGAAATCCTCCAACGCTTTTTGAATCGATTGAATTCTCGAGGCGTTACCGACCAGTTCGACCGAGGCGATGTCGGCAATGTCCAACTTGGCATCGACCACCATTTGTCGCACCGGACCCATCAAACCGTTTAACTCGTTTTGTGCCAACTCTTCCATCTTATCTCTCGTAATCATCGATCGCACGTCAACGTCATTCATGAGACACTCGATGTTAATCGGCGCTTCTGGGTTCGCCGACAATACTTTTTTAGTCTTTTCGATGGCTGATTTCAAACGAAAGCTCGCGCGGGGATTCGATTTGACGTCAATTTTGAACTTCTCCTTGAACTCCTCGCAAAAGTGGTGGAACATCGCGTTATCAAACGCGCCGCCACCTAAGTTTGTATCGTATCCAGTCGAGAGCACTTTCAAACCTTTCGAAGTGAATTCAACCACCGAACATTGCATGGCAGAGTGTCCGATATCCACAAACGCCACTCGTACCGGTTTCTCCGTGAACTCTTGCGTCTTGAAAATGCCGTACGCCAACGCCGTGGCGGTCGTTTCATGCATCAATCGCATGACGTTCAACCCACAAATGCTCGCCGCATCAATCATCGCGCGTCTTTGCACGTCGTCAAAGAAAATCGGCACGGACAAAACGCAGTCGGTAATTTTAATCCCCTCGTTATCCAACTCGGCGATTCTCTTCAGATCGCTCAAAATCATCCCCAACAACTGCTCCGGCGAAAATTCTCTTTGTTTCCCCATATACTCCACGGTAACGATGATATTATCCGTCTTCTTGTCTCCCTTCACTGGATACAAGAATTCCTTGATGTCTTCTTGGACAGTTGGGTCGGAAAATTTCTTCCCGATTAAGCGTTTCAAGCACGCGACCGTATTCGTCGGTTGCATGTTGATCTTATCGCCAGCCGCGCATCCAACGAATCGTTGCCTATTTTATTATTATTATTAAGAAAAGAGAATTAATGTGGTGAGTGCGTGTTGTGATTCACGAGCGCGACGAGAGAGAAAAAGAGAAAAAGAGAAAAAGAGAGAAACTTTGCGAAAGAAAAACTCCTCCTCGGAACTCTGTGTCTGTTGATGATGATGCTTTGATCAAACGAAACGTCGTTTCCAAAAAAGATGAAAAAAGAAGGAAAAAAGAAGGAAGTTTCTTTTTCTTCTTTCGCCGGCTGCCTCCTGCACCTCTCTGCTTCGGTCGATTCACTCCGGTCATTTTCATCATCATCAATATCATCATCAGATTCTTACTGAAACCAATGAATAACGAATACACAAACACTTTATTTAAAGTGGCTTTGATGAGCGCGCGCTGCTCGTAGATGGAAGAAAACGGCAACGAAAGTTTCGAAATTTGATCGTCTCTCTCTCGCTCCCTTCTTCGACGAAACGACAAGACGATGAGAAAAAAAAATCATCATCATCTAATATATAAAAACGAAGAATACTAAACGTACTTGTCCCCAAAATTGATCAATGAAGGCGTCTCCCGTTTAGACTCTTCGTTCATGACGACATCGATGCCTTTCCGTCGCGCGAGCGCGACCACGTTCGATTTCGATCCGAAATCAATCCCAGCCACAGACATTATTTATATATGAGATTTGATGATGTTTATACGACGATTGAAGGTGACTCTCCTTCCCTCTGCTTTTATTAATGAAGGAAAAACGCTTTCATCATCACTCACATTTCTCTCCTTTTTTTTGGTTGTTGTTTGGCTGCTTTTTGCTGCTTTTCTCTCGATTTCTCTTCTCTCTCTTCACTTTTCTTCTTAAACACACAACATTATACCTATTATAATGCCTTCTAAAAGGGTGCGTCGTCGTTTGCGTCATCGTTTACGTCGTCGTCGTCCGTAAAAGTCCGTCGTCCAAAGTTTCCTTTTTCCTCTCTTTCTTCTTAAAATATATAACACACATCATCCAATGAGGAACGCTAAAATTCTGTACTGAAAGCCATTGAAAGAGCAACGCTCTTCGTGAAACTTGAAATCATATAGTTTGTGCTATCTGAGGATATATTATGTGTGTGTGTGTATACCGCGTCGTCGCGTCTTTTCTGCTCTTACTTTGTGTGTGATCAACAAAGTCGTCCGTAACGGAACGGTGTGTGTGTGTGTGTGTGTGTTCTAATAACTGTCAAACACCACAAAACTAACTGTCTCTCCTCCTCCTTTCCTCTTTCATCAACTCAAGCAGAATAAAAACAAAAGAGTATTCTGAAGATGGTATTCTTCGCGGCAGGTACTTCGGTTTTAGGAGTCGGGTATTTCTGGGTCGCGTTCATCGTAGCGTCTGTTTTGGGACAAGTGAACGTCCCGTTCCTTTCAAAGTTTGTGCGCGATACGGCGAAGCGAGGCAAGACGAGAGGCGTCAACTTTGAAGACGACGACGATACATCGAAAACGAAAAGAATCTTATTAAACGTTCCGCACGCGTGGTTCACGCACTTCTACGTCGTCGGTACCACTTGGAACGCGTATACTTTGTTGCAATGTATTCAATCAAAGAGAAATAGTATTGGTGTGTTTTCGTTCGCGAAGGCGGTTTTAGGAGACTCGAGCGGCGAGCTTCTCGCGAGCGTCTTGTTTCAGTTTCACGTCACGCGACGGTTGATGGAATCTTTGTTCGTCAAAGTGAACAAGAAGAAGGCGCAAATGCACGCGATTGGATACGTTCTAGGTTTACTCTATTACGTGTGCGCGACTTTGAGCTTAAAAAGTAGCAACGAAGAAAAGGGAGAAAGAAAAGCCGACTTTTTTTTCGCCTCTCTTCTCTTCTTCTACGCCAATTGGAAGCAATACGAGTGCCACGTGTTACTCCGGAACGCTCGCTTACAAACCGACCGGAGAGATCAATACGCGCAAATAGATTCCGGTTTGTTCTCCTTAGTCGCCTGTCCGCACTACTTTTTCGAGTGCGTTTTGTATTTCAGCCTTTGCGTTATACTCCGGTTTTCGAAGTCGAGCGCTTTGATGTTCCTCGCGGTTTGCGGAAACTTGAGCGTAGAGGCTAAGAACCACTTGATTTGGTATCGTCACCGAATTAAAGGCTTTCCCAGACACAGGAAAGCTATGGTGCCGTATTTGTATTAATTCTTCATAAGTATAGTTTGTTGTTGTTGTTGTTGTTGTTGTTGTTGTTAATAATAATGTTGTTAGTGATAGAGAGATAGAGATATTTTCGTTTTCGGAGAAAGAAAGAAAGAGATATCGACGCTTTTTCGTCGCGATCGAGATCCCCCTTTCTCTTTTATCTTTTTCTTCTTCTGCATTATAATCAACTCCATTATAATAAAACTCTATTATAATATGTTCGCTTCAACCAGTGGCGGTGCGTTTTTCCCTCGTAGTATTTGTATTCTCTTTCCTTTCGTTGACTTTTATCTCGTCGACGATCTGTTTTCTGTCTTCTTAACGAAAAGAAGAAGACGTGTTTGTCATCGTCATCATCACGCCGCACTTGTCCAATCCAATCATCCCTAGAAGTCCACTAGGGCGGCGTCCAAAATTTTACAACGAGACGACGGGATTCTATTACAGAAAATAATAGCATCCAGTCGTCGTCGTCCTGCAGTCGTTCTCTCTCTCTGTCTCTCTCTTTGTGGCGCGTTCGTCCTAGAAATGTGTGTGTGCACAAACGCTGACTCTTCTTTTCTTCTCTCTTCAATAATGTACAGCGACGACGGCAACGTCATCAACGACCAACAACAACGGCGTTGCTGCTGCTTCCTGGGGGAAGTTGTCCTTCAGACGAAGTCATCAAAATGCAACAACGACGACGAACAACAACAAAAACGTTAAAGTCCGAGGACAAACTTTAAAACAACTGAGAAGAAGATCAAACTTAACCATCGTCAACGTGGCCACGCCGTCGAAGAAATCGTCTGCGGAACCACCGAAAGAACCGAAGAGATCCGCGGTGGAAATCATAAAAGAAAACTCGGATTTTTTACGCCACCCTCTGATTGAGCAGTTGGCAACGCCGGAGACGTTCATTTCCGAAGACGCCGCGCAATTGTATAAGTTCCACGGTGGATACCAACAAGACGATCGCGAGAAGAGATCGTTCGGGGAAGGAAAATTTTACCAATTCATGATGCGAACGAAACAACCGGCTGGTTTAGTCTCGAATAAGTTGTATTTAACCATGGACGACTTGGCGAATACGCACGGGAACGGGACGTTACGCTTGACGACGAGACAAACCTACCAGTTGCACGGTATTTTGAAACAAGATTTGAAGCAAACGTTTAGAACGGTCATTCAAAACATGGGGTCCACGTTAGGCGCGTGCGGGGATATTAACCGGAACGTGACCGCGGCGCCGTGTCCGGACAAGAAGAACCCGAGTTACGAAATCGCGCAAACGCTGGCGCTCGACATCGCGGAACTGTTAGCACCGCAATCGGGGGCGTATTACGACGTCTGGCTCGATGGAGAACAAGTCATGACGGTGGAAAAGCCTGAAATTACGAAAGCGAGAATGGATAATTCCAACGGGACGAACTTTGAAGGAAGCCAAGAACCGATTTACGGGAGTCTCTTTTTGCCGAGAAAGTTCAAGATTGGCGTCACGGTCCCCGGGGATAATCACATCGATTTCTTGAGTAATGATATCGGTATTTGCGTCGTGAACGATGCCGGCGGCAAACACGTCGGGTATAACGTCTACGCCGGCGGCGGTATGGGTCGCTCGCACAGAAACAACGAAACTTTCCCGAGAATCGCATCGCCGATTGGCTACGTCGATAAAGATGATATTTTTTACGCCGTCAAAGCTATCGTTTGCACACAAAGAGATTACGGCAGACGGGACGACAGAAAACAGTCCAGATTAAAATATCTCGTCCACAGCTGGGGCGTCGAGAAGTTCACCTCGGTCACGGAACAATATTTCGGCAAGAAGTTTCAACCGATTGCGCCGTTGCCGGAGTTCGAATTTAAATCGTACCTCGGGTGGAACGACCAAGGCGACGGAAAGTTATGGTACGGTGTCCACGTCCAAAACGGTCGCTTAAGAGGTGAATTGAAAAAAGCCTTGAGATTGGTCATCGAAAGATACGAGTTACCGGTGCGTTTGACCGCGCAACAAGATTTACTCTTGTGCGACGTCGACCCGAAGTGGAAGGATGACATTCACCAAACTTTGAAAAACGCCGGTTTGAAAGATTTGGACGACATCGAGCCGAACGACCAGTTATCCATGGCGTGTCCGGCGTTGCCTTTGTGTGGCTTAGCAATTACCGAAGCCGAGAGAGGTTTACCGGACATAAACAAGAGACTTCGCGAGGTCATGGAAACCGTCGGCTTGACGAAATCCGACGACATTATGATTCGCATGACTGGTTGCCCGAACGGGTGCGCGAGACCGTACATGGCCGAACTCGGTTTCGTCGGCGATGGCCCGAACTCGTACCAAATCTGGTTGGGCGGTACCAGAAACTTGACCGGAATTGCGCGAGCGTACGAAGACAAGGTGAAGGTGGACGATTTGGAGACGTTTTTCGAACCGATTTTCGCGTATTGGAAACAAAATCGTAACAGCGGCGAAGAGTTTGGTCAGTTCGTCAACCGCGTTTCGTTTGAAGAAATGAAAGCGTTCTCGGGATCATACGTCCCGGGACAACTCGTTTCCGCGGAACGATTGCCGAGAGTCATGGTCGAAAGAGCGGCGCTGGATAAATTGATCAAATACGCGGAAGAGAACAACACGACGTTGACTGCGGCGGCAACGAAAGCCATCATGGACTTGTAAATTCAATTATAAATTAAAACCAACATCTATCTATCTACTATATCAATACTAACTGCATCATCATTTTTTTTAAATTCATACTATGTTACAACAAAATCGCGTGTACTATATAATACTCATCCCCTCATTCTTCCAACTCCGGTCGAGTTAACAAATACAACGACGGACCCAAGACGGGTAATAAATAAAACAATGGGTTCACATCAGATGATGATGATGATGATGATGATGACAACGACGACGAGCGTCTCTGTAAATCCTCCTGTATAGCCGTTTTCATCACCAACGACAAGACGATTAAATCGCAGGTAGACACGTACGCCAACGTCGATTGTTTCGTCAACAACGTCACAAACTCCGTAACCACCGCGGCGTCGAAAACGTGCGAGAACGCCCAGAAATATAAAAACCCACTAAACGCCGTCAACAACAACGCGTTAATTTTAGATTCGAGAATATTCTTGGTGACAAATCCCAAATCGGATTTCTTTACGCCGTTTATCACCGGCGTCCTGGCGATTAAATACGGTCCCAACGCGAAAAATCCGAGAGCGAACGACGCGCCGACGAAAAACTTCGGTTGCAACTTTGGCTGTTTTTCGCCACCGCCCGGAACGAGTAAGCACGCGTACACCATAGGAACGACCCCTAAACTGTTAAACAAAGCCTCAAACAGTGGGTTCACTTGACCTTGAAACGGAGAGGAAACGAGTTGCGCGATTAAATCCGCATCGAACGACCCCACCGTTTTTGGTGCCACGAACGTCGCCACCGCGAGCAACGAAAACCACAAACCAAGAATTGCGAGTCTCTCCGAATCTTCCCAAAACTTGTATAACAACTTTTGCTCTTCCTCTTCTTCTTCTTCTTCTTCTTCTTCTTTGTTGTTGTTATTATTATTGTGGGCACGCGTCACAACTACTAATCTTCTATCCATCATCGTCATCATCTTTGTCGTCGTCGTCGTGATCGCAAAGACGCCGTTTCTTTTTCCCTCCTCCATCTTCTTCTTCTTTTGATTCGTCATCGCAAAACCACATCTTATCTTTCTGTTGTTGTTAATGTTGTTGTCGCAAGAAAGTTTCGAAGTTGTTTTTGTTGTTCCTCTCACACATAATAAAAGCGTCGTCATCTTTTTACACCAACACACTCTTTCGTGTTAAAAAATATAAGGAACGATGAGCAAAACTGAAAGAAGAAAAAACAGAAGAGAATTCACAAAAAAATTCAAAAAATCATCTCGATTGATTCTTTTTGAGAAGAAGAGCGCAGCTTGTTTGTTTGTTGTGTGTTTTGAGAGGTGAAATCCCCTACTTTATATCTGCTCCTTTGAACGTGCTACTTTGAGCGCGTTTCATGAATATATGTAGATATAAATATACACGCGCGTTTTGTATTATACCTTCTTTTAACGGAGAGCTTTGAGAGTTTTTTTACACGGTTTACACCATATATAACTTAATCAATAGTACCTACATGATGACGGTGAACGACGAAGTGATTGAGATTTCATCCTCTTCAGAAGAAGAAGAAGAAGAACAACAACAAGAAGAATTAGTAGGGGAGGAGCGGGAAGAAGAAGCAGAAAGCGAAGACGAAGAGGAAGAAGAACCATCATCATTACCGTTGGTTCGGTGTGCAATTCGAACGACGAGAAGCGAAGAAAGAGAAGAAGAAGACAAAGAAGAAGAGGTGATTTTGATTGACTCCGACGACGATGAAGAAGAAGACAAAGAAGAAGAAGAAAAACAACAACAACAACAACAACAACAACGCTTCTTTAACATCGGCACGGAAGTTTTAATCCATAACATACTCAGTAAACCAGAATTAAACGGAACAAAAGGAGAAATTATGGAGTACACGGGCGGGTTTGATCGAAGGTATTCGGTGAAAGTATTCGGTAACGTCTTGGCGTTGAAAGAGGTGAATTTGATTGATTTTAACACAGACGGAGAGAGAGCGATGGAAGTGATGTTACAAATACGAGCCGCGGAGAATCGAGATGGTGACGACGATACTAATAAGAAAAGGAAAGAGATGATAGAAAACGAGGAGGATAACGTGATGTTGCCTACGCACAGAAATGATGATGTCTATGGAGAAGACGACGATGAATCACCCTTGTATAGAAGAATGGCGCCGTCGCCGCCGCCGTCGGAGTCGCCTCCCGCGAGAAGGATGGTACCGCCGCCGTCGCCGTCCGCACAATTTACGCCGACGAGAAGTAAATACGCGCGAACGTTACCGTATGCGCACCCCGCGTATCAAAGTGGGAAAAGCAAAATGTTTGGTAAAATCACGTGCGTGTTAGATCACGACTTTGCGATTAAAAATGTCGGTAAAGCAGTCATGCAAGGTTTGGACGCGCCGAATGGGATTTCAGGCGTATCGAAAGACTATAAAAATCGATTGCGATGTACGTCGCGAACTTTATTGCCTATTCCCGCGAGCATCACGTGGATTCGGCATCCGGAGAAGGAACTGAGATCGAACGAAGAGTGCAGATTTATGTTGCAAGATTTGACGCAAATGCAAGTCGAGGAAGATCCGAGATTATATTGGTCGATGCGCACGACGTTGGTTTTAAACGGCGAAGAGTTTGTGAAACTCCTCGAAAAAGAGGAAGAAACGGAACGCTTGCAACACATACAGGACGGTTCTTTATCGGATGTTTTGTTGAAAGCGAAACGACGCTCGGACTCGGTTGGTATTCTCACGTTGTTGGTGTACGGATTAGACGATTACGTCTTGAAACGAACGAGGAAGGAGATGGCCCAGGTCGGCGCCAAAGACGCGTTCAACGATAAGTTTGTTTCCGCGATGAAAACGAAATTAATCGTTCGATCGGGCGGGTTTGGGAATCTAGGAAAGATTCAAGTCAAAGTAGTCGAGTGTTTAAACGAGCAAGCGGTCGTTGATAACATCATCGGCATGCACAGATGGTTAGCAGATCTTCCGTTTAAGAAGAACCACAACGCGATATCGGTAGGCGTCGTCGCCACGGTGGACGAGAAGAAAATTAAAAAATTGGACCATTTGAACGTCTCGTGGGTGAAAGCGCTGGCAGCGATATCGGGATTAGCCGAGGAACACGCGCACGTCGTCGCGAACCGCTTTTCAAGCGCGAAGAAGTTGATTGAACATTTCGAACGATATAAAGACGATCGATATGGTGGTGAACACGTCATCGCGGATTTGAATAAATTTTCAAACAGACACCGCGACGGAAGGCAAAAGATCGGAATTGGAGTCGCGCAAAGGTTACGCGTCATGTTCAGTCAGAAAGCGAGAGCTGGTGATATATTGTAAAAGGAGGAGTAGACGTAGACGCAGAGTAGTAGGTAGTAGTAGTAGAATGCTTTTGTAAAAAAGCTTTTATTTTGTAGCTCTCTAATACATTTTCAAGGTGAATCTGCTATATGGGCGGCATCTAAAAATAATCAAACGATTTTATGAACCGGTCCGAAATCGTCGTCTAAATCGTCGTCGTCGCTCCAATCCTCAGACCATTCAATCGGAGGACCCTTGTTCGGCGTCGTGGTTTGCGACGAGAAAGCGCTTCTACTTCCACCACCGACACGCGGAGCCGGACCTCGCATCCAGCGTTCGTACTTAAACTTGGCGTACGCGCCGAGAAGTAAAATTGCAAATACTGCCACGAGAAAGGCAAACATTTGAACGTTGTACATCCCACTTTGGACGTTTGACATCATGTTATTAAAGTCTGGTAAGCCAACGGGCTTGCGAGATGACGAATAGGAATCATCGCTGTAATCAGAAGAGGAAGTGTAATCGTTCGTGTCCGATACTGGTTCTAAATCAGCCTCGACTTCCTCCTCGTCCCGGAATCCACTCGCACGTTCTCTTCGAGAAAAAGACGACGACGACGAAGATACCTCTTCCCCTTCTTCTTGTTCTAATTCTTGTTCTAATTCTTGCTCTTCTTCCATCTTTTCCTCTTCTCGTTCTTCCTCTTCTTCTTGAAGCTCTTCACGAATGGCTTCTTCTTCTTTCTTTTCTTCTTTCTCTTCCTCTTTTTCTCCGCTATCGCTGCTTTCGGCAGAGAAGTCCGAGTCAAACGATGAATCGTTGGTGTCCTCGACGGTGCCCTCCTCCTCCTCCTCCACCTTTTCCTCCTTCTCCTCCAACTCTTCTTTCTCTTCCTCGATCATCTCTTCTTCTTTTTTCTCTTCAAGAACTTCCTCCTCGCGAGTAGATTCTTCCTTTTCCTTTTCGTTCTCCTCCTCCTTATTAGGTGTTTCTTCGCTGTTGCCGAGAGCGGCGACTGCGGTCAAATCTTCTTCTTCTTCTTTTTCTTCAACTGGTCGTTCTTGCGTTTTCTCCTCTTCTTTCACAGAGGAATCGTCGTAATCCGAAGCTCCTGTGCTTTTCTTACTGTTTCTGTGACGATGGGTTGTGGAAGACCTTCTCGAATGCGTCGTGTTGCGATGACGATGTCTTCGCTTCTCGGTCCCTGAAGAAGATGCGCCGCTCTCATTATTATCATTATAATCATCCGTAATCGTTTCGGTTGCGCCTCCAAAAGATACATCTTCATTTTCGCCCTTGCCAGTGTCGCTTTCTTCAGTCTCTTTCGATTCCAACTCGTCTGGTTTCGATTCTACTTTTTCCTCCTTCTTTTCAACCGGCATTTCCAACTCCTTCGCCGCTGCATCTTCTTCGACGATTTCTTCGTCTCTCTTCACTGAATCTTCCTCTTTTTCGACAGATTCTGACGCAGGCTCTTTCATTTCTTCAACAGTTTCTCCACTTTCACCATCATTTGACGAAGACGAAGATGACGACGACGACGTTTTCTTCTCTTCACTTACAGCTTCATACACATCTTTCAGCTCGACGTATTTTTCAGCCTCTTCGAGCGTCTTTTTCGCGCCGTCGGCTTCGTTTGTCGAAGCTGGTTCTGTCATGTCGTCGAAACTTTCCTCTTCTTCTGAAACTTTCTCGTCTTTATCCTCGACGACGGCGACATCGTCCGCCTTTGCGGCTTCTTCGTACAACTCTTTCTCCGTTTCGCCGACTGACGGCGTTGACGAAGTCATCGACTCTTCCGTTTCCTTCTTCGATGCCTCTTCCTCGGAGGAAATTTTTCGAGACGACGACGACGATTCTTCTTCTCCTTCCTCTTCTTCTTTTCTATATGACAGCTTCCCTTCTTCCTTCTCTTCTTTCTCTACAGCGTCTTCGGCGACAACCGACCCCGGAGCGGTCTCTTTTCCTTCATTTTCATCTTTTAAAGAAGAGGTAGAGCTGTCCGGCGGAAGGTCAACTTCTTGAGTTCCCTCGTCCTCTCCTCCCATCATCTTTTCGTATTCATCTCCAATAGTCGATGATGAAGAAGCAGAAGAGTCTTTCGATGTCGTTTCTTCTCTTTTTTCCCGAATGCTCTGTTTTTCTTCTTCTCCTTCTTCCACCGATCGAAGATAATCTTCTTCTTCTTTTTTTTTCTGCGTTGTTCTCTTCCTCACCGCACCTTCATCGTCTTCTTTATAGTTCGTCGACGAGTCAGCAGCATCACTCCACTCTTCCTCTGGTGATGTTGGTGGTGCTTTCAGAGACTTCTCTTCTGAGACCGCCGGTACTTCTTCTTCTTCATCTTCTCCTTTTGCGACTTTTACGACGGCACCACTTTTTTCTTCTTCTTCTTCATCCACCGACGACAAAGACGTAAACGACGACGACAACGAAGAGTCGTCGTCGTCGACATCTCTTCCTCCTCCTTGCGCGGATGTGAATTCGTTAGTAATGGTCGTTAAAATCAGCGCGAAGAAGACGAAGAAAAAAGAACGACGACGCATTTCTTTCTTTCTTTTATCGTTCTTTGTTGTTGTTTTGTTGGTGTTCTTGGGGAGTGGTTTTGTGGTGAATTTTACATCAAGTGTGAATGAGGTATTGTTCTTGGTATTGGACAGCTGCTTCGTGTCTCTCATCATAAAACTTTCAATAATATTGCTAAACTTCTTCTTCGTCGTGTCTCTCGCCTCCTCCTAGCTAGTGCATGCTCCTTAAACTCTTTTCTATTCGTTGCCTCAAACTCCCTCAAACTCGCTTTCTTTTCAACGGCGCTGGATATTTGTTCGTTCCAACGTTGATTTTCTCCATGTCGCGCGAAGCGAACCATTGCGGACCGTAAAACTGAAGCATTTGCGTGCCTTTCGGGATGAATTCCGTCGTTTTATACTCTCTCCCAACGATTCCTTCGTCTCTGGTATCGCCAAACATGCGATCCGTGCACGTCACGTTCGATCGTTCTGCCGGCCCAGGATTAGACATGTATTGAAGTTTCGACGATACGGGGCAGTCTTGCGGGTCAATCACTCCGCCGCCTTTCCAAAACGACAACATGTAATCCTTTCTCAATTTGTTCAACTTTCTGACCGGTTTCCGGGTTCCAAAGTACACCATTTTGTAATTCTTTGGTAAGTCAAAATTGGCGATCAAGATCTTACCAATCCCGAGAGGATGTTCTCTCGTGGAAAACGCGTCGTCTCCAACCCGTAAATGTTTCGCACAATACGGCACGGGACATTTTTTTTGTGCCTTTTTCTCGCACGGCGTACCAGATTTATCTAACGACCAGCAATACTCCGTGCCGTAACTTTGCAATCCATCCAAACGCATGCGACGATGAGGTTGTTGTTGTTGTTGTTGTTGCTTTCCTTCTCTTTCTTCTTCTTCTTCTTCTTCTTTTTCAGTCGTGTTGTTGTTGTTTTTCTTCTTCGTCTTCATCTTTTCCGTCAAAGTCGTTTTTGGATTTTGAACCGACGTCGTCGTATTGATAGTCTTCGTCGATACATCTTTTAGGGACAAAAATGAAGACAATTTAGAAGACTGGCCGTGAAGCGCAATCTCTCCACCGCCACCCATGTTGTGTTCTTCTTCTTCTTGTTCTTCTTCTTTGTTCAGTAGTTTTCTTTCTTTCTTTCTTTCTTTGAAAAGACTGATGAAATGAGGAAGAATTTTTGGTTTGAAAATAATGACTCGCATTCGTAGTTTTCTCGATTTCTCGAAACGGTTGATGCGACGAAGCGCTTTCTGCTGCTTTTAACAAACAAGACGTGATGAAGTTTTGATTTTGTTTATACTATGCTACCATTTTGGTACAGATATCTATATTTGTTAAATGGATTATTAAATGAGTACTACTATAAAACTAAGAAGAAGACGGTGGCAGCGGCGGTGGAGGGGGCAAGTCATCTACGACGACGCTTTGGTCGGGCGGAGGAGGTACGGGAATTTCTGGCGGAGGAGGAGGCGCCGGTGCAGAATTCATATCCCCCACTTGAATGCCCTCAGGAACGACGTATTGCTGTTCGTACTGTTGATAGCCGTACATTGCCATTTGCTGTTGTTGATAATAATACGCAGCAGTGGCGGCATCCATCATCGGCATCATCGGCGCGCCGTAACCATTGCCAAGGACTCCTCGTTTTTTATCGTTGGCAATGTTTACAACCAGAGATTTCGTGCACCCTTCGACCATGTTACCGTGGACAGCTACAACCGCAGACATCGCTTGCTCTTGATCCATCATTTGCACAAAGCCGTACCCTTTGGAGAGACCTGTCGTGTGGTCCAAGACTAATTTCACACTTTGCACTAAACCGTATGGGCTAAACAGCGTTTTCAAATCCTCCTCTTCGTAATGCGATGGTAAGTTTGCCACGTAGAGTTTTGCCTCTTCGTTTACGTCTTCCTGCGCGGTGTCACCTCCTCCAGACGCGTTGTGAATCGGGACTTTCGGCTCGTTTTTAATGCGCGTTTCTACCACTCGTCCTTCGATAGTCATGCCGTTCGTATGCGGAATTGCCGATCGAGCCTCCACCTCGGTAGCGAACGTTACGAACGCAAATCCTTTGCACGATAATTGTTTATCGCGGTCTGGAACAACGTCACACGCCGTAACGCGGCCGAATTTTTCAAAAATCGGACGCAATTGTTCATTCGTCACGTGCGGCGGTAAACTCGCCACGTATAGCTTGTTTTTATCGTCCGGATTGTTGCCGCCACCACTGAACGGCGCCGCGCCAGCTTGTGATGCACCTGCGCCCACTCCAACGGATGATGCCGGTGCAGCTCTTGCGCCGGCACCTAAACCAGAAATTTTAGCATTCAAGGGGTTGTATTGATCTACTCCTCCAACCGCGTAACTCACGCCAGCTTTTCCTCCGAGAGAGCTCGGGTCGACGCCGATTTCGGACAAGAAATCTGAGTATTTGTCTTCTAAACCGTTTCCAGTGCCGTGAACTCTTTCTATATCTTTCCCATACATCTCGTCCGTTTTGGATTTAATATGATCCGGCAATTGATACAAAAGTGCGTTCTCTTCTTCTTGCTGCAATCTTAACTCCTGTTCGTCGACTTCTCTGAGCGTACCGTTCATAATCGCGAGTTGTCTCAGCTGCTCTCGTTTGTGTTCGTTCATGTTTTCATCGACAGGGACGAGTAACTTTTCAATCATCTCGCAGGCTCGATCAATATCAACCATAGTATCGCCTTCGACTAAAACGTGTAAAGGTTCGTCTACGGATACGTCTTGCTTCCCCGAGCCTTCTTTCGCGGCACCTCTTCCGCGGACCACGATTTTCGTATTGGTTTCCATTTGCATTTTTTTCTGAGTGTTCCCGCGTGGACCAATAATCAACCCGAAAAAGTTATATCCGGGGTGTTCTTCAACTGGGATGTAAATCTTTCTTCGTTTTCTGGAGGGAAGATAATCCGCTGGTGGTGTGAACTGAGGGCACCTGCGAGCGATTTCTTCGATTAAGCGTCCACGCTTTTCTTCGTATTTGTCTCGATTCACTTCAGATTTCGAACTCACTCTGTGACCATGCAAGTCATACACCGGCGGTGCGTCGTCTTTCGGTTTCTTCATGTTCTCTTCCACTTCTTTCGGAAAGTGTTTGCTGTTTTTCGTTTTCAACACGTCCCGTTTATCGAGAAATTCCTTCTCGGAGAACGGTGCGCCAATCAAGCAGTTTCGGTTGCAAGTTTCTAAGTCTTTGAACATGACTTCCAACTCTGGATCTTCTCGAGCATTTTTCGGCATGGAACGTACACCCAACAGAGCGGCGGGAATCTGAACGCGTAAGCCTCCGGATATAACGATCGTTCCTGGCAACGGTGCGTTGCGTTTCACTGCGACGTAATTCGTGTCATTAGGTGTTGCTTCGTTTGCAGTCGCTTCTCCTCTCGTCGCCTTCTCTTCCTCCTCGTTTGCGGTTTCCCATCGACTTTTACGCTTTCCCCGCTTCTTCTCCGAACTTGCTGTTGTTGTTTTTGTGTTGTTGTTGTTGTTGTTGTTGTCGTTCGCGTCTTCTTCGGTCGTCGTTGTCTTCTTCGCAGGAGTCACATCATCATCATTCTCGTTTTCTTTTTCTTCGATCGGCGGCGAATACGCCGATGAATCTTTTTTGTCTTCTTTTTCTTCTTCGACGGGTTTTCCCCATCGACTTCCAAGGGCGACGAAAACTGAGGGTGATGACTTCGCCATGATGATGACGACGTATCAATCTCCTCAACTTTTTTGATAATAATACTACAGTCGATGATACACCGACGCCCGTGAGCGATGATGATGTGGAAAAAATGAAGAGAGTCAATGAGAAGAAGAAATGTAAAAAATCTCTCCTCTTTTCCTCCAAAAATCAGAAGATGTGACTTCATAAAAACTCTCTTCTTTCACATCCGTCGTTTGCGCAAAAAGAGATGTTTTGGATGCGACGAAGATGCGCGCGTTTATTCTTCACCACCACCACCACCACATCCATCACATCCACCAATTTTGATCATCTTCTTCTCAGAAAAAGAAGGAGTAGTCAAAACGCGACGACGACGAGTAGTCTATTATGTCACGCGAGTTATTATTATTCGTCCTCGGCATCATCATCAAATTCATCATCCATACAAGAAGAAGTTGAAGAAAAACCACCACCAACAACGAATAATAATAATACAAAAAAGAAGAAAGAGTTCCAACGGAGGAAAACAAAAGCAACGACAAAGACGAAAACAAAGTACGAAATAGAGCAGCAGAAGCGTGCGAGGGTGGTAGATTTGAACTTGGATTGGGGTGATAAAGTGTACAGAGGGAACGCGACGGAATACGCTGGAGTGAAAGTGACGAGTAAATTGGTTTGGCCTATACCGATGCACGCGCTCGCTCAACTCAACCCAGAACTCGGAAGCGTGTTGAACTTATCCCCGCCGACGGAAGAAGAAAAAGCTGAAGCGGATAAATTTTTATCGGTTTTGAAAAAGGTGCCAACCGACGACGAAGATTTCGTGCTCAGAGAGTTTGATCAAGTCGGTGAAGAGGCGGAAGTTGAAGTCACAGGGTCGACAAAGACGAGAGCGAAGAAAACGGAAGCAACAAAGAAGAGCGAAAAGGCGACACGGGAGATGGAAGGAAAAGTTCCGACTGAAAAGAGGAACGCGCTCTTTCCTGCGTCTATGCCGTACGCGCACTTATTTGAGGCGCTTTTACTTGAAGCGAGAGAACACTACCCAGGTGGTTCAAGGTCCGAATCGACCAGGCGGCAACTCACAAAGTCGCTGCTACTTTTGGTCCCTCGAGAGCTTCTCGAAAACGTTGCGGAAGAAATGGAAATCTGGATTCGACCTTCACCAAAACAACCGAAAAGAAGCGTCGATGCTTTTCGAATCGGGCAGAAGCGACTCAACTTTTTGTACTGGTTGACGGAACATTGGAGGAAACCAGCGGTGAAAGGGAAGGATCTCGCGGTTACAAAAGGAGAATTGGCCGCTTTAATTTGGAGCCAATACCTAGCAGCTTTAAAAGTCGTGCGAGGCACGAACGACGCAAAGCTTCTCGCCGATATTTTAAGCGAAGATAATGAAACCGGCGATGTAGAGGTAAATCGTATTCGCACGGGTGGCTGGGCAGTTGGATCGCAACACAGAGCGAAGGAGTATGTAGACAGACTGACAGGTAAAGCGTCGACTCCCTCTTCTTCTTCTTCTTCTTCTTCTTCTTCTTCTCAAGAGGCAGATGTCAAACACGTAAGCGATACGACTGATCGCATGGACTACCCAGATTTGTTCACGCCGGATGAAATAGTTGAAATATTAGTAAAGGCACGCGGGAAAGATGTTATGGCCATTCGGATTCGCGAAAAGTGCTCCTGGGCGGATTGGTTGATATTGTGTACAGGGAAATCCCCTAGACACATATCTGATTTATCGCATGCGGTAATGTTTGAATATAAAAAACGCGTCGCAAAAAATGCAACTACGTTTACCAGCAAGGTTAAACCGTACATCGAGGGTGCGAAAGCAGATATGAGTGGTGGTGGCGACGAGGAATGGAACGCCGTCGATTGCGGGAGCTGTGTCGTTCACGTTCTCAGCGATCGAGCGCGCAGATATTATGATATCGAAGATCTGTGGGCGAGTGGAGACGAAGTCCTTCATAACGGAGATGAATTATTGACGATAGATACTATAAAGATAGACTAAATACATGTAATTGTTAGAGAACTATAATAATCTATATAGGTGTGGCTACTTGAATTTATACTCTTTGACGATACCATCGTAATCGAGCGCCTGTCCGACATCTTTTACTCTCAAATATGCGTCGAGGGCAGCTGTGGGCCTCGGTGGCCATCTTCCTGCGACTGTATCTGTAGTTTTGTACAGTTGGCACGGCGTATCGTTACCCAGCTCATCTTCCGTTACCCCAGCGGCGATATCTAATTGTTGCTTCAGTTGCTGTTCCAAAAGTTTACTCGCGTACGCGACATCACCAAAACTTCGTACGCCTTCAGCCGATTCGCTTTGACCGAAGCCTCGGCCTGAGGTGCATAAAGTTTGCCACTCGTATTCTGCTTTATCCAGATCTCCGGCGCCCCAATGGAAAGCGGTTAAAGCTGCGCGCATATCCCAAAACTCCGGGTCCTTTCGAAGTATCGTTTGAGCGGTTTTCACGGCTAACTCGTCCATGCCCGTCTCAAAAGCCGCCAAGGCATAGTTTGCCAAGGCTATTTCTCTCATGGAATCGTCCTTCGACGCTTTGAGGAAATCGTCCATGGCGGACTCCCAATCTCCAACCGCCCCTTTGGCGTTTCCGAGGTTATTCAATACCGAAGCATCGGCAGTTTTGCCTTCCTTGACGTCTATTTCAATCGACCTCTGTAAGTCTTCAATCGCAGCGCTCCATTGACCAGCTTGCAAGCGAAGTGTTCCTCGATTGGACAACGCAGCCGAGTTGTTCGGCGCTAACTCGATAGCTTTAGACCACGCATTTTCTGCGTCCTCATACGAACTTGCATTCATAGCCTGATTAAACAATTGCGAAAGTTTATTCATATCTACAGAGCTGCCATTAATCGCAGCGAAAGTTTCATTTGGTGCAGAAAAAGAGAACGCGAGAAGGAATGCAGATATGGCTCCCGTCGTCATCGCACTTCTTCTGCCTTTTCGCGATGTAGCGGTGGGGAGCTCGCCGGATGATGCTGCGAATGGGTACATCAACTCTTCCGGCACTTCCTCTCGGAACGGTAGCCCTGCGCGAGCACCAACTTGTAAACACTTTTGTGCAGCGACAAAAGTCGCCAAGCGTAACGTTTTCAGAATGTCTGCACCACACGATAAACCTTTCGCCACCGTGCCGATGAACGCATCTCCCGCGCCAGTCGTATCCACCATGTCCTCGCTACTGATACGTGCAGCCGGCTGAAAAACGACTTTAGCGCGTTTACCTGAACCGTTCAAATTGTAGACTCTGTCACTAATGAGCGCGTGTTCGGGTATATATCGATATGATGATGATAATGATGATAATGATGATGATGATGATGATGATGATGAATATGGTGTACCAGATTCCTCACTTTGCTTTCTCGATTGGAACGCTCTTTCCATCTCTTCGATAATCTCGTCCACGCTACGAACAAGCACAGTTGCGCCGGTGTCGGTATCAACACTCGCATCATCAAAAAGCAAAGCGACAGAACCTCTGGAACCAAGCGTCGCAATTAAAAGTTTACACCGGTCTGAAAGTGTCGAATTTGCCATCTCCGTCAACGCGGTTCCGAACGAATTCGTATCGTTGGGGTGTTTTTCTTGCGGATAACTTTTTGAACACACGCAAAAGTCAGCAAGTTTCAACAACGCATCTAAATCGTCGCCGCGAAGTCTCTCAGCTTCGACGAGTATTTTAATCCCAAGAGAGCGTGCTTTTAGAGCGATTCGGAGGGCGACGTCCGTTAACCTTCCGTCAAAGTATGCCAAGCCAATCTCGCGCGGCGACGACGCGAACAAAGCGTCGATATCCGCATCCGTTACTTCAGAATTCATCAAAGGTTCGTTGCTTGGGGTGTGTATGCACGTGCGCGTCGGGTCATCGTTCGCTTTATCTTTGACGCAAATGATATACGTCGATGGCGATGTTCCGCCTTGCACGACTTTACTCGTATCGAACGTGTCACCTTCTCTCTCTAAAATTGAAATTATATCTTTCCCAGTCGCGTCGTCACCGATTTTCGTAAATAAGATTGACGACGAGGAGGCTTCCGAGAGTCGAGACACTACCGTTAACGCGTTCGCACAGTTACCGCCGACTTCCATGACGAGCGTCTCGCTTCGTGTCTTCTCATCTGGTTGAGGAAACTTTTCGAGTCGAGCGAGAATGTCTAACCCACAACTCCCAAATCCAAAAACTGCTTTTTCTTTTTCACAACATCCTCCTTCTAACAACGTCTCATTATTATTCAGTGATACCCTTCGCCGTCGTCGCGTTTTGGTGATATGGACTCGTCGTGAAGACGGAAGAACTTGCCGCCCGAAAGATGATGAGAGTGTTGGTGACGACAAAAAGTTCGTTACCATTTTGTTTTTTTTGTGTGGTTCTGTTCTTTTTGTCTCACCACAAGTCACATCGTCATAGTAATCGTCACCGTTTTCTCAACAAATAAACACATCATATACTACTACTATGCTCGCGATGATGACGACGACTACTAGTACTACCTCAAAAACGTTACTGCAACACCGCCACCAACAACCGCATAACTCTTCTGCGTTGTTATTGTCTTCTTCTTCGAGAAGGCAACAAGGCAAAAAGCATCGTCTTTTTTCAACAAAAAGCAAACGTCATCATAATCAATTCGTCACGACGTCGGCGTCTGCGTTCGAACGAAGATACGTCTCATCCACGGCTTCTTCCTCTTCACCATCCACATCTACAAAGTCTATGATGTGTGATTTGTTAACCGACGATGAGTCCATTAAATGGGCATCTGCCAAAGCGCTCGTCATGGAGCTCGGATTCGATGACGACGAGGCGGACAAAGTCATGCAAAAAGGTTTCGGCTGGGGCAAACAAGATTACTGGAGAAACGAGAAAGTGAGAGAAATACCAGACATGGACGAAATCGAAAAGCGAATTCAGTTCATCGAATCGCTCGGCGTAGCTAGGGATAAAATAGACGTCATTGTCGGTAAACTTCCGGAAATATTAGCGATGGACATAGACGGCGTGATGAAACCGGCGGTGGAGCACATCGAGAAAAATTTCTTCATGAAGCGAGGAACGCCGGCGTTCGCAAAGTACGTCATTCGCGTCCCACAGGCGTTAGGTAACACGATCGATTGTGAAGGAACGTGCGTTGGCGATTGCAACAGGTGTTGGGTGAGAGTGTAAATTGGAAGAAGAAGAAGAAGAAGAAAATACGAGTACTCGTATCTCATCAAAATGCATCAAAAAGGGAAAAGCGGAGCGAAGGAGAGAGGAAGAAAGAGCGCAGAAATAGCAGAAGAATATACACACACGCGCATTAATTACCATTATCATCTTTAGTAACGAGTAGCAGCATTCTTTTAATTCACGACGCAGTAATTTGTACACATTGACACACGCCGTGGAAGTTTCTTCTGTTTTTAGTTTGACACGACTTTGTGTACTGCTGCACAAAAAAGAATCGAAAATCTAATTTAGCAGCAAACGTGACAGCAAAACTCCACTTTTTTTCTCGTTGCGCGCAAAAACACGAGAACACAACAAGGGAGAAGGAACACTTTGACGACTGTCTATCTTTAACTCCGCGTCGTCGAGAGTGCGTGTGTGTGTGTGCGTGTAATAGAGAGGAGACGAGAAAGGAGTAAAAGAAAAATCTTTCTTCTCTCGGGAGACCCGACGAGGGAGAGACAATAACGACAAGAACACACCCGTCGTATTAAAGAGAGTCGATGATGTCCTCGTCTATAATACTCAACAACAGTAACAACAAAAACAACAATAATAATAATAATAATAATAACAACAGCAACAACAACAACAACAACAACAACAACGACGCAGGAGGTAAGACGTCGAAGTCTCCTCTCATTGTCCCGATGAATAAGAAAGAAAAAACGCCCTCGTCTTCGTCTCCATCAGGGACAAACAAGAAGGACGACAACGAAACAATAGTATTAGAAGAAGAAGAAGAAGAAGGAGAAGAAGAACTGCCCAAGGCAAAGCTGCACGAGGAGATGATGGAGATTATCAATTGCTACAACGCCAATTGTTTAGCCTTAGAAGCAGATCCTGAAAAGAAGGATAACTGGCAAAGTAGCAAGAAATATCCTGGCGAAGTGCTGTGCGTGAAGTGTTCCAACGATGAGAAACGAGAGATTGCCGAAAAGAAAAAGTTGGCGAAAGAGAAGAAGCAAGCGGAGGCAAAGGCGCGGACGACTCGGGCAACATCGAAGCGACCGCACTCACCGCTTCTTTCAGATAAACACGAGAATGAAAAAAAGGAGAGATACGACGACGAGAACATGGAAGGCGAGGAAGAAGAAGAGGAGGAGGAGGAGGAGGTGGAGGAGGAGACGGAGGAGACGGAAGACCACGTGCATCTGAGCAAGTTAGCGGTATTAAAAGGGAAAGAGAGCACACCCCTGCCCCTGCCACGACAGCCGACTGCAAAATCAAACAAGAAAAAAAGCAAGCCGCAGTGGCTGAAAGATTGGTACAGCGAAGAATGGTGGGGACGCGGTGATAAGAAGAAGTTCAAAGTATATACGTACGAAGAGTTGTTCAATCCTGAGAGAAAGCCAAAGCTTTCTATGAAATATCTCGAAGTCGTGGAGGCTCATATCGATGCGTTTTCGAAAAATCCTAGATTTATACGCCTCGGTTCGCTTCCAAAGCAAAATAATTTCGCCAACGACAGACCTCCGCCACCGACGCGTGCGGAAGAAAAGAAGAAGGGACCGGTTACAATTCATAGAGTTCGCTCGTCTCATGGTGGAACACACAACAAACCGCAGTATATTCGCAGAGTCACTCTCGCGGAACTAATGGATGCAGAACTGATTACCGCAGGATTGAACGTACTCTCGATGGAGTATCGTGGTAAAGAGTACAAAGCTAACATCACGAAGAATCGACAAATTGCTTTCCAAGGTAAGAGTTATAACGAACCGGCATCTTTTAGCTTGGCCGTGAAGCGTTTGGCAAGTCCAGAAATAAAATTTTCAAACCCGTGGACTCATCCCGGTGGCGTGAAATACAAAGATAAGTACGGAAGACTCCAGTTCCTTGGCACGCTCCGCGAAAAGTTCTTCTCGATGACTGGGAGGAACGATTTGTTGGGTTTGCCCAAGGCGGACTCGAATCGAATAAACGATGTTCAAACGAGAAAATCCAGAACAATCACAGTCACTACGAGCGCAAAGTTATCGAATCTTGCGCAAAAATCCTCTACTGATAAGGGGACGAGAAATATTATGTTGGTTGGTGAATCTCCGGTGAGGAAGAAAGCGAGGAAACAGGTACCCAAGTTATATGCTCCCGTGACGGATACTTCGATGGACAATATGTGGTTGGATTCTCCTTCTGACCACGGTATCGAGCGAGATCACGAGCAAGAATACGTCGTCGTCGTCGACGACGACGACGACGAAGTATTGATGAAGAAGAAAGAGGGCATGGATAATGATGTCATGACGACGGACGAGGCGGTGGAAATCGCCGTAAACCATCGTGACGGATCGCTCATCTATACGGCGGAGAAAAAGAGGAAAAACGTCGTTCGTCCGAAAGCTAACTTCTACAGGCGGTTTCCAGATTTAACCTGATCTAATCTAGGGAAGAAGTCAATTTTATAGCACAACTTATACTAGCGCTCGCGTGTAAAACAACATAAAGAAGAAATTTGTCTGAGACTTCTCCTTTTGTCTCTCTTTGAATTTGGGATTTTTGTTTGTTTGTTTGTTGTTTGTTGGGGTTCCACACTCTTGTGGAAACGAATAAGATCTCTTTCTCTCTCCTCACTCACACGTGTAAAAGTTAAAGAGAACATCCTTATACACACGTAATACTACTAATAAGTATGTTACGAACGGTCGCTTCTCGCATCGCTCGTCGCGCCGCCGCGTCCGCGTCTTCCTCCTCTGCTTCACCGCGTTGTTTCGCCGCTGCCGCCGCGCAAGGAGGCAAGGGCGATTTGGTGAAGGATTTCTTCGCCGATTCGCAAAGAAAATTTCGCGCGTACGCAGAAAAGTCAAAGACGAATCCATTACCTTTAGACGGCGACGACGCTAAATTGAAAGCGTACGTCGAGAAGAACAAACAGATCATGGCAGAGGTGAGCGTTTTTCTTTATATCGTACCATCATCATCATAGCAGGAGGAGGAGGAGGAGGAGGAAGAAGAAGAACTTTTCTTTCTTTCATCATCACCTTCTTCGCTCTTTTCCTCCTCCTCACCCAAAAGTTTTGAATGAATGAACGCACGCTGACTCTCTCTCTCTCTCTCTTTCTCTTCTTTCCCCTTCGTAAATTATAAAACAGATTGGTATTCCGTCTGTGACTGAGCGCATCGACGATACGATCGATGCGGCTTGGGAGGAAGCGACTTCGGTGAGACAATATTTGGAATACACGAACGAAGTTCGACAAGCGATGGGTTTGGAAGATCCCACCGGGGTGTACAAGACGCTCTTCCAAACGTTGGACGACGTGGAGAAGAAAATAGGCAAGGCGCTCACCTCGAGCGATCCGCAATATGCTCAATTCGAAGACGCCATTGATAAGGGTATGAGTGAACTTCTCGGGAAGAGCTTGGATGAATTGGCTGATGCGGCTGATATCGCGGACGCGAAGGAAGAAGCGTCTCGATTGAAAGCCGAAATGGATGCCACGAAAGCGAGAGCGGGTTAAATAAAAAGCACTTTTCATATACGTGTACTAATTTTTCTTACATCTACTCTTACATCTAATTACCCATCTTTCGCTACATAATACTAAACGTTACATCATCGTCATGTTTTGTTTCAGCGCCTCCATCCAAACGACGGTGTTTGGAACAAACTCGTCGCTGATTTTATATTGCTCTAGAACTAAAGACAAGCGTTTTGTCGTCGATTCTGAAGTGTGGTATGCCTTGACTTGATGAAAGGAATCTCCTCGAAACATGACGAGTTTATTCTTCTCAGGTTTGATTGACAAGTGGGGCTTTAATAAATCAGACTCTTTCAAGTCACCTGACCCGTATCTCCATCCTTCAAACTCGCCGCCTTTCATATCCGCGGCGACGTCCACATAAAGCACATTCACCTGGTGCGCCAAGAATTGATGATCGGCTTTTAGTCCTTGTAAACCAACCGTCTGATCTAAGTGTAATCCAACGCTCGTTTGGTTGTTCTTCCAATCGTCATAGTCCGATAACTCGCACAATAAAGCGTTGAAGACGTACGCGTTAGTTTCCGGAAGCCGCATTTTCTCAAACAAGTCCCCATAGCAGTCTCCGTAATCTGGATGATTCAAAAACGAATCTACGCCTTCCTTGTTGAACTTGACGACAAACCCTCGAGTTTTAGAAAACGAGCCACTGCTTAAAGCGGACGGTATTTTCAATCGAGGATGATTCAAAGTGCATTTTCGAATTTTTTCATATTCGAGAAAATTGAGAAAGTTCTCTTTCACCTCCACCAAAGGTTGGTCTTCCGTGCACGTGATGAACGTCTTCGGACGAAACTTATAGCGAATGAACAATCGCACGAGAGTGACGAGAACGATGATTAACGCCAAGTGTTGTTCTTTCAGAAACCCAAAATATATTTTATTCCCTTGTTGTTGTGATGTTTTATTCTTCTTCTTCTTTTCGTCTTCTTCTTCACCGAAAGAATGATGTGTTGTTGCATCATCTCCTTTTCCTTTTGCAGGTGCAGGTGCAGCGTCCACCCCCATCGCGGAGACCTTCTTGGGATGAATGTCCTGCGCGTTCTTTCGTTCTCTGTTGTTGCCGTTTTCGGTCGCCGTCGTCGTCGTCGTCGCCATAGTGGTTTTTGTCGGATAGAAATATTCCTTTTTTTTCTTTAAAGAAAAGTGTGGAGCTTTTTACTTAAAAACTCATCACCACTTTACTCGAAAGCACTTTAAATACTACTACTACTACTAATAAAAAGAGTATTAAAAAAAGTAGTCACGCGATCGATGAACAGCGTGGTTGTCGGCGAGATCAGCGGCGTCGGCGGTGCGAGACATCGTCCTTCTTCTTCTTCTTTCAATTCTTCTTCTTCTCATCCATTGGCGCCCGTGTGCGTCTTTTCCACGTGTTCCTTGTGCGCGTTTCTTGGGTTGTTGGTTTTGGATTTGGTGAAAAGTTCAACGACTTTTCACGTTTTCGTCGCGTGCGTGTGTTTATCAACCTGTGCAATGACGACTGTGATTGATCCTGGTATCGTGTTGCCGAAGAGGAATACTTCCGCGCGAGCGAGTGGAATAGAAGAAGGAAAAGGAGAAGTTGATGCAGAGAAAGACGAAGACGAAGGAGAAGGAGACGCAAGAGAAGAACGCAGTAGCAGGAATACGAGATATTGCGAAACGTGCAAGATATTCAAACCGAAGAGAAGCTCGCACTGTCGACAGTGTAACGTTTGCGTTCGCGGATTTGACCACCACTGCGGCGCTCTAAACAATTGCATCGGCGAGAAAAACGTGTTGTTCTTCGTCGCATTCATAGTAACGGAGGCGTATTTAGCCGTGACGTTCTTTTGGAAGGCGTACGAACGCTTACATCTTCTCGGATTCCCGTTTGATTATCATCCTTCCCTGAATAGTAATACTGGGGTTCTCGCGACGCTTTTCATGATGTTTATATGCGTTCATGGCTCGTGCATGTCCTTGTTTTCGTGCTTCCACGTCGTTTTGTACGTGCAGGATCTCACGACGAAAGAGTTGAGCGATTACGTCAAATCGAGAGGAGGGTATCGAGAGATCGTCGCTTTATCGTCCACATCTTCTTCTTCCGATTCTTCCCACAAAACTATGTGGAGACTAGATTCTTCAGGCGTTCTCAAACGCATACGGAAAGCGGTTTTAAACGTGTCGGAGCTCCGTTTAAAGTCGCATACTATGATGGAAGTAAATAGAATTCGCGCGTTCAATACTTTAGCCGCGCTCGAAGGTACTTTGTAAAAAAAATATGAAATTAGACTAGTAGAAAAATGTAACGTAGCGTGTAGTAACAAGCAGCTTTGTAAAGAAACTCGCAGAATGTATGCCACCGAATTCTTTGAAATATATATTGAAACATATGTTTCTAAGATTGTGTGAATTTAGTATGATTATGGTATGATGGTTTGAAAGTGGTATGATTGTGTGACTTCGGTGTGATGGTTTGTAAGTTGTGTATGTGAGTGAAGAATTGCAAACAGTTGTAAAGAAAGTACACACACTTTTTTCTCGTTTTCTTCAAACTCCGAAATACCACACAAAGCACTTCCTTAAGTTTTCGGTTTTTGCAACTTTTTCATATCGGGAAATGACTTGAGAATATCCTGAAGACCTCTGAAGACCAGGTCATTAAACCTTCAGTCGTGCTTAGGTTTGATGTTGTGTATCCTCGTGTATCCCTGAAGACCCTGAAGAGCAAAAGTGTTCTTTTTTATTCTTTCTTTTATCAATAATATTTAAAAATATAAAAAGGTCTTCAGGGTCTTCATCAAAGGTACGAATAGGCACAAACTCAAACCAAATCGCGGCTGAAGACCACCCCTACACAATCTTCAGATTTTCGGCACAAGTCTTCATAGTCTTCAGGAACGGGGGTGTTTGTTCACTTTTTTTCCAACCTCTAATGAATACGAACTTTACAAAAATATTTTTTTCTCGTCCTAACTTAAAGAAATGATGAGCTTTCGAGATGGCATAATTTTTAAAATAGCATCACCTCATACCGAAAAAATATACATAGGGTGTTCGAGTCTCCCACTAAATCGGGCGGTTTCGGGGCTTCGTGCGAGCGCGAAGTTTCGCAAACTCTCGTGCAACATACTTTTCCAGG
>Ga0257106_1000173_pt1 | contig 40496 bp, 43 predicted proteins | sample LP_taG_3_FD_190177 | JGI IMG/M metagenome (GOLD analysis project Ga0257106, IMG submission 190177) | Marine microbial communities from Northeast Subartic Pacific Ocean, Canada - LP_J_2011_P26_10m | ecosystem: Environmental > Aquatic > Marine > Oceanic | place: Canada: Northeast Subartic Pacific...
CTGGTGAAAGGTATTCCCGGGCAGCTGAAAGAACCGGTCTTGGTTCGGATGCATTCAGAGTGCCTTACGGGAGATGCATTTGGTTCTCTTCGTTGTGACTGCAGGCCACAACTTGAGGCCGCTTTGTTGCAAATCGAGCAAGAAGGTGAAGGAGTTGTTGTTTATTTACGGCAAGAAGGGCGTGGCATTGGCCTAATTAATAAGTTGAAGGCTTACAGCCTCCAAGATGGAGGACTCGACACTGTTGAAGCAAATGAGAAGCTGGGTTTTGGAGCAGATCTACGAAATTACGGAGTAGGAGCACAGATTCTCGGTGATCTTGGCATTCATCGCCTCAGGCTCCTGACCAACAACCCACGCAAAATTGCAGGACTTGGAGGGTATGGCCTGGAAGTTGTAAGTCGAATACCACTCATCATCAATCCAGGTGATTATAACGCCAACTATCTAGCCACTAAGAGAGACAAACTAGGACATCTATTCAATGAGAGCAGCGCAACAGATGTCGTCACTTTAGCCTGGGATTGTGGTGAAGATCTGATCGCTAAGCTCCCAGACCTTTTGAATAAGGCTGAGATATTGGCTTCAAAATTAAGTCTTACTTTGCAACCAGAGCAAACGCCAAGACTGCTTGCGCTTTGGGAGCGTCCTCAATTTGTTTGGACTGTTTCAGGCGATCATTCCGCGATTGAGCTATTTCTCAAATCTTTGGCGTCTTGGACGGAAACAAAAAGGCTGGGCTTCTTGAAAACGGCGAAAGCAGAGCAGCGTCTCCATCCTTCATTGCAACTCAATCGCGAAGACAGGGACTTGGCTTCTTTGCTGAACGACAAAAAAAATGGCTGGTCAGAACAAGCTGATCAGCCAACTTTGATCCACTGGTCCTAACGGATCAGTCAGTCACTGTGACGCTTTCAATGCGACTGCCGTTTTTCAAGGCGAGAACAACATTCATGTCACCGGTTTGTCCGAACACGGTGTGAACCCCATCGAGGTGGGGCTGAGCTTCATGAACGATGAAAAATTGGCTTCCGCCGGTGTTTTTACCGGCATGGGCCATCGAAAGAATGCCAGGAGCATGCTTTCGACTGTTGATCTCGCAATTAATCATGTAGCCAGGACCGCCTGTTCCAGGCGTTCCTTTTGCGCCTTCACGGCTGTTAGGACATCCACCTTGAGCCATGAAACCATCGATGACGCGATGAAAGGCAAGACCGTCGTAGAAACCTTCGCGCGCGAGCTTCACAAAATTGGCGACGGTGTTCGGCGCATCTTGATCGAACATTTCCAGCTTGATCTGGCCGGCATCCGTTTTCATCAGGACTGTCGTCAAGGCACCAAAAGCAAAAACGAATCTTAGGCAAGCGAGCAAGATGAGTGTCAATGCGCGCCGCTTAAATCATGACCACACTCCCTTTCTCCCTCCAAGACGCTCGAGTTGGTGTGATCGGTGGTAGTGGTTTGTATTCGATTGATGGACTCGAATCCGTTGAGGAGGTCACGTTGGATACGCCATTCGGCGTTCCTTCTGATTGTTTGCGCGTCGGCCAACTGAATGGAGTTGAGGTGGTGTTTCTTGCTCGCCATGGACGCTCACATCACCTGCTCCCAAGCGAAGTTCCCTATCGGGCCAATATCTGGGCCATGAGGTCCTTAGGGGTGCGTTGGTTGATATCGGTGTCCGCCGTGGGATCTCTTCAGGAACATCTGCGCCCCCGAGACATGGTTGTTCCAAACCAGTTCATCGACAGAACGGTGCAGAGGCCTCAATCCTTCTTTGGTGATGGCTGCGTGGCCCACGTCAGCCTTGCTGATCCATTTTGCGAGCGATTGAGTGAACTTCTTACATCTGCAGCATCGGCAGAAATGCCATCCGGACATCGGCTGCATCGCGGAGGCACCTATCTATGCATGGAAGGTCCAGCGTTTTCGACGAGAGCGGAAAGCGAGCTTTATCGCAACTGGGGTTGTGATGTGATCGGCATGACGAATCACACGGAAGCCCGTTTAGCGAGAGAAGCTGAAATCGCCTACGCCTCCCTCAGCATGGTGACTGATTTTGATTGTTGGCATAAAGAACACGATGCTGTGAGCGTTGAAATGATCATTGGAAACCTCACAGCCAATGCCACTGCAACGGGCCCAATCCTGTTCGCTCTCATGGAAAAATTGGGCCGTGAACGCCCTTCTTCTCCAGCCCATCACGCTCTCAAAGATGCTTTGATGACGGCTCCTGATGCTGTTCCTGCGGCAACTAGGCAACGCCTGGATTTATTTACCAGTACCTATTGGGGACCAGCAACCGCTCACGCTCAATGAGCCGTTGAATTCAGAGTGATTCCAATTGAACCAAGGGCTGAGCGCAGGTTGCCGTTGTGATGGGCCAACAGGGTTTGGGCTTTTGGAAGATCCATGGATCCCGCCGCCATCACGAGAGCCCGTTTAACTGATCCCTTGGCTTCCTCTAGTAGCGGAAGCCCTTGCTCGCGCGATAAGCCAACGAGATCGGTCAAAATTCGTAGCGAGCGGTCCACAAGTTTGCTGTTGCTAGCGGCAACATCAACCATGCGGTTGCCGTATACCTTTCCCAACTTCACCATCACTCCGGTGGAAAGAATGTTGAGTGCCATTTTTGTGGCGGTTCCCGCCTTCAAACGTGTTGAGCCAGTCAACAGCTCTGGGCCGGTGATTAAACGGATATCCAGGTGGCAAGGCATGGGTGCTTGTTCTGCGGGAACGCAGGCCATTGCTACAGCCAAGGCCTCTACTTGTACGGCGTATTGAAGTGCACCGAGTACGTAGGGCGTGGTGCCACCAGCGGCAATCCCTACTAAGCAATCATCTGCACCGAATTGATATTCTTTGAGGTCATCTACGCCTGCTGTCCCTAGATCCTCAAGTCCCTCTGAACTGCGGAGTAGGGCCGGAGCACCTCCAGCTAAAACACCTTGTACCAGTTCTGGTGGGCTGCAAAAGGTGGGGGGACATTCAGCGGCATCCAAAACACCAAGTCGACCAGAGGTGCCTGCTCCGATGTAAAACAATCGCCCGCCTTTGCTTAACCGCAATGCCACAGCATCAACTGCTGCGCTGAGGGCTTCTGAAGCACCTTCAACCGCTAATTGAGGTTTTCGATCTTCATCGATGAACAGCTTCACTAGGTCGTCTGTGGACAACACGTCCAAATCAACGCTGCGGGGGTTCGACTGCTCTGTTGTGAGGTAGCCCCGATTTTCAGACGGATTCACAGCAAACCTTCTAGGCGACGACGGACATCATCCAGACCATCACTTGGGTTTGATGACTGAACGCTATCCAGCGATTGATCATCAGTTTGCCAATTGCTGACGTCACGATTGGCAGTAGGAGGAGCCAGCATCAAGCGCTCGTCATCTGATTTGGGTACGAAGCCAGTTTCGACGAGTCGCGCTTCATATCCAGCCTCAGTGCAGAAGAGTTCCACCTCGTGTTGATCGAGAGCCTCAACAGTTGGGGTGGGGAAATCCTGGGCCTCTAACAGTCCTGCATACCGTTCGGCATCGTCGCAGTTTTCAAACATCAAAACCACGGTCTGGCCAGAGAGCTCAAGGGAATGAATGCCCTCACTGTCCTGACCGGCGTCGTAAAGAAGGACGTGAACGAGCATGAGATGTTCGAGGTCGCTTTCAGTCTCTCATCGAAAGTCCTGGATTAGATCCGACCTTGATCCAAGCTCAGTTCCTGAAGCCTTTGATATAGCGCTTGTTCGTCATCGTTCAGATGGGCCGGAATCACGATGACCACTTCCACCAGCTGATCACCTTGCCGGTCATTCCAGGCCAGGCCACGTTCTCGAAGTCGTAGCAGGCGACCACTCGATGAACCCGGAGGCACTTGAAGGGTGACGGAACCTGACAGCGTTGGAACATCTACCGCGCATCCCAGGGCCGCATCGGGCGGGAATAGTTCCAATCGGTACAACACGCGCAATCCATCAATGCGGAGACCTTCAGCAGTTACAACCTGCAGCTGCAAAAAATGATCACGTCCACCAGGTGCGACTCCCTCCAAACGGAGGCGCCAGCCATCCCCTGCAAAAGGAGGCGTATCAACCTCAATCACAGTTCCATCGGAGAGCTCCAGATTCACAGCCGTGCCGTGAAGGGCCTGGTCAGGTGTCAAGACAACCGTTGTTTCGAGATTGTCTTGTGAGCGAACAGGCGGTGGAGGTTGGGGAGATGGAGTGGGTCTGCGCTCCGAGTGCGAGTGATCATCGTTGTGGTGGGCTTCGGCGCGATCAGGCTCTGAAGGATCACCGATGCCCAGAACAACGGCGAGATACTCCTCGAAATCAGGGAAGCCTGAAGCAAACGGGTCTTGGCTACTACTTCGACCGGTGCGGCGGCGCTCCCAGGCGATACGCCTGTCGTGATCACTAAGAACGGCATAGGCCTCATTGACGAGTTTGAAGCGCTCTTCAGCTTGGCGATCGTTTCCGTTGAGATCGGGGTGCCAGCGCCTTGCTTCACGCCTGAAAGCTCGTTTCAGTGAAACACCGTCACTGCCTGGATCGAGACCAAGGAGGGCCCAATAATCGGGCTCAGCGATAGAAGTCATCATCCCAAGGGTCGATTCCGCGACGTCCACTTCTCATTCGTTCGTCGGAACGACTCCCCGTGGACCAGGGGTCATCCTCCCAATCATCGTCTGCGAAGAGTTCGTCTTTGAGCGTTCCCAGCGTGCTGCGAATGCCCTGCAGAGGACCTGCATCGCTGCTTCGTTCTGCAGAAAGGCGGCGATTTAAACCAAAGAGAGCTTCTTGAAGGCCGCTCACGCCCATCTCTAATTGCTGAGGATCATCCTGCTCAAGCAGATCCTGAACATCACGCATGGCCATCTCAACGGCCCTTTGCTGTCGTTCGGCACCGTAAGGACCGAGTTCAAGGGCAGCATCACGCAAGCGTCGCTCCGCTTGAGACACCAAGGTCAGGGCTGAATTGCGCCGCTCAATCGCAGTACGGCGGCGGCGGTCTTCATCTGAACGCGCTTCCGCTTCGGCGAGGAGTGCCTGCAATTCGTCTTCGTTGAGATTCGATCCCCCCTGAATCGTGACGGATTGCTTTCGGCCGGTGGTTCGATCTGTTGCACTGACTTGAAGGATCCCGTTTGCATCAATATCAAAGGCCACCTGAATCTGAGGGACACCGCGTGGTGCAGGCGGAATACCTGACAGGCGGAAACGTCCCAACGACTTGTTGTCTTGCGCCATTTGACGCTCACCTTGCCAAACGTGAATTTCCACAGAGGATTGATTGGCACCAGAGGTACTGAACACGTCGGATTGACGGACTGGAATCGGGGTATTACGAGGAATCAATACTTTCATCAGGCCACCCACGGTTTCCAAGCCAAGAGATAGGGGTGTGACGTCATTCAGCAACAGATCCCTTAGCTCACCGGTGATGATTCCGGCCTGAACGGCTGCACCCACAGCCACAACTTCATCCGGATTAACGGATTGACACGGGTCGTGAGGAATCAACGTCCTAACGAGCTGCATCACCATGGGCATTCTTGTGCTGCCACCCACCAGCACAACGTCGTCAATGTCTTCTGCAAGCCAGCCTGAGTCGCGCAGCGCAACCTGAACGGGCGTTAGCAGTCGATCAAGCAAATCAGGACAGAGGCTTTCAAATGTTGTGCGATCGAGGGTGGTCTCAATATGAAGAGGACCGTCCTGACCGGTTGCAATAAAAGGAAGCGAAATAGGTGTAGTGGAAACGCCTGAAAGTTCTTGTTTGGCTTTTTCAGCGGCTTCAGTGAGACGTTGAAGCGCCTGACGATCCCTGCGCAGATCAATTTGATGGTGCTGGAGAAAGGAATCAGCAAGCCAATCAACGATGAGTTGATCGAAGTCATTGCCACCCAGTTGGGTGTCTCCATTGGTGGATTTCACATCGAAGACACCATTAGCGATTCGAAGGAGTGAGACATCAAAGGTTCCTCCACCCAGATCGAAAACAAGGACCCGACGAACAGCACTGCGATCAAAGCCATAGGCAAGGGCTGCAGCTGTGGGCTCATTGAGAATCCGCTCAATCGACAAGCCGGCCAGGCGTCCCGCGTCTCGAGTGGCCTGACGTTGGGCATCATTGAAATAAGCCGGAACCGTGAGAACGGCCGCATCGACCGTTTCTCCTAGGTAGGTGCTGGCGTCATCGACAAGCTTGCGCAGGATGCTCGAGACCAGCTCTTCAGGGGCATATTCCCTCTCGGTCTGAGGACAGGCAACACGAACGTTGCCTTGGTTGTTTGCACTCACCGTGTAAGGAACGGTGAGCGTGTTGTCGTCGAGTTCATCCCAGGCGCGTCCAACAAAACGCTTGAGGTTGGAAAACGTGTTGCGAGGGTTAAGGACAAGTTGGCGTCTGGCGGGCTGACCAACCAGAAGCTCATCCTCTTTGGTGTATCCAACAACCGATGGGGTTGTCCTCGTGCCTTCCGCGTTGGCAATCACCACCGGTCGACCCGCTTCGAGCACGGCGACGACGGAGTTCGTGGTTCCCAGGTCGATTCCGACGATCCGGCCCATAACCGCGCATTTGGTGACCCCAAGCTAACGGGCCAAACTCCAATCACCAAACTCTCCTGTGGAGGAATCCTGTGGTGTTCTTTCGCTTACAAGCAAAACAGCAGACATACGGGTACGGTTCGGCAATCTGTCTGCCTGCAGAGTGACCCAATTCAAGGCTCAATACCTACTTCGAAGCAGACCGCCAGCGGAAAAGTTCGTCGATGGCAGCTTTCAGAAGTTGGTCGTGGTCATGGCCTCCATGGTTGCTCTGATTCTCATTTCCATCCTTGTGGTGGTGTTTTGGGGTTCCTTGGAGTCGATGGGGCGCTATGGACTGAATTTTTTGATCACGTCCAACTGGAACCCTGTTGATGACGAATATGGTGCTTTCACGGCAATTTATGGAACGTTGGTGACCTCTCTTTTTGCATTGGTCATTGCTGTTCCTTTGGGCGTAGGCACTGCAATATTCATTACAGAAAATATTATTCCGCTTAAAGTAAGAAATATCATTGGCTTAATGGTGGAGCTCTTGGCGGCTATTCCTTCAGTCGTTTTAGGATTGTGGGCAATCTTTATTTTAGAACCTCTTATTCGACCATTTCTTATGTTTTTGTATGAGGATTTTGGTTGGATACCTATTTTCAGCACTGAACCTTTAGGTCCAGGAATAGCCCCAGCTATCTTGATCTTAGTTGTGATGATTTTACCGATCATTACTGCAATTGCCCGTGATTCATTGAATCAAGTGCCGATTCAACTCCGTCAAGCCGCTTATGGCGTTGGTGCCACGCGTTGGGGAGCCATTTTGAATGTCATCTTGCCCGCAGCGATATCAGGAATTGTTGGTGGAGTGATGCTTGCCCTTGGAAGAGCAATGGGAGAAACCATGGCTGTCACTATGATTATAGGAAATTCAAATGTATTTAGTTTGTCATTATTAGCTCCAGGAAATACTATTTCTGCCATGCTCGCGAATCAGTTTGGAGAGGCGGATGTAGGGCAACTCTCCTCGCTAATGTATGCAGCTTTTGTTTTGATGGTCCTGACGTTGCTAGTCAATGTGTTTGCACAATGGCTGGTAAAACGACTGAGTCTTAAGTATTAATCTATGAAATATCACTCAATTGCAAGGTCGTCAGGAGGAATGCCTGACCTCGGTTACAAAAATTGGCAAAAGCGCAACATTGTAAATCGCCTTTTATCTGCACTGGCAGGGTTGTTTTCATTCCTGTGTATCTTGCCACTGATTGCTGTCCTTGCTTACATCTTAATAAAGGGAATATCAACATTTAACTTAGATCTTTTCACCAAACTCCCACCCCCTCCAGGTGGGGAAGGTGGAGGCTTCGGCAATGCAATTCTTGGAAGTATTATTGTCACAACAATTGCGGCATTAATTGCGATTCCTATTGGTGTTGGAGGTGGAATTTACTTGGCCGAATACTCTTCAGGTCGTGGATTTTCGCAGTTCATACGTTTCGGCACCAATGTTCTTGCTGGTGTTCCATCCATTATTGCTGGTGTTTTCGTTTATGGAGTAATTGTTTCTACGCGCATTCTTTTTGGCAATACCTTTAGCGCGATTGCAGGCGGAACAGCTCTTTCTGTTTTAATGCTGCCCACCGTTGTCAAGACAACGGATGAAGGCTTGAAACTTGTTTCCAACGACCTAAGGCGTGCTGCACTCGGAGTTGGAGCATCGCGTTTCGTGACAGTAAGTCAAATCACACTTCCCAAGGCGTTTACCCCAATTGCAACTGGAGTGGTGTTGTCAATCGCTAGGGCGGCTGGTGAAACTGCACCTTTGATCTTTACGGCGCTCTTTTCTCCGTTTTGGCCGAATGGGATTTTTGATCCCATTGCAACATTATCTGTCTTAATCTACAATTTTTCTGCTCAGCCTTATGATCTTCAAAATCAACTCGCTTGGTCAGCCTCCTTTATTCTAGTTGTGTTCATATTGGCTCTTAATCTGCTTGCTCGCTGGCTTGGGCGATTCGCTAGCAAATGATATCCACTATTAATGGTGTTACCCCCTTATTGCCGACACTGATTTTCCTCCAGCCATGACAGCTACATCATCCTCTCAATCAGCTCATTCGAATTTAGATATATGCCTATCTATTCAAAATACGACAATTAGCTATGGAGACTTTGAGGCATTAAAAAATGTATTTTGTGATATTCCACGAGGACAAGTGACTGCTTTTATTGGCCCTTCGGGTTGTGGAAAGTCTACCCTCTTAAGAGCCATTAACAGGATGAACGATTTGATTGAGGGTTGTTCACTCAAGGGAAGAATTCTTTTTGATGGTGCTGATTTATATGCTCCTGATGTTGATCCAGTTGAAGTTCGACGTCGAATCGGAATGGTTTTTCAGCAACCTAATCCTTTCCCGAAGAGCATCTATGAAAACATTGCATTTGGTGCACGTATTAATGGCTATGATGGCAGTATGGATGAATTAGTGGAGCGTTCACTACGCCAGGCAGCTGTATGGGATGAATGCAAAGACAAGCTCAAAGAGAGTGGAAATTCTCTTTCAGGTGGTCAACAGCAGCGTCTATGTATTGCACGCACTATCGCAATTGAACCTGAAGTAATCTTAATGGATGAACCATGTTCTGCGCTCGATCCAATCTCTACCTTGAAAATCGAAGAAACCATTCATGAGCTGAAGAAGAGTTTCACAATCGTGATCGTGACTCATAACATGCAGCAGGCTGTACGTGTGAGTGATACGACAGCTTTCTTTAATGCTGAAGCTGTTGAGGGGGGATCAGGAAAAGTTGGTTATCTAGTTGAATTTAATGATACCGATAAAATTTTCAATGCCCCATCACAGCAGGCTACCCAGGATTATGTTTCAGGACGCTTTGGGTAATTGATTCATATGAATATGCTATTGAGCGTGTATTCATGCGATGATAATCCTGTCACCAATTAGTAATTATTTCTTGCTTTTGTTTTCGATTCGTTGATTAAGCTTTAGTTGTTCTTTTCAATTAACAAGCGGCTTTTTATAACTTTTTTGTTCCACTTCAGATCAATGATGGGATTCCAATAAAAAACCCCTCGCGATGAAGGGGTTTGATTTTGAGCTAACGGAGAGGGAGGGATTCGAACCCTCGATAGAGTTGCCCCTATACAGCATTTCCAGTGCTGCGCCTTCGACCACTCGGCCACCTCTCCAGTGGCTGAAGTGAGAATGTAGCAGGGCGTTTCCTGAGGGCCTGATATGAGACCAAGCCACACAGTCACAATTCACTGGCCTCAGGCTGGACGAACGATCACCCATCAGGTCCCTGAGGGGGAGTACATCCTCCAAAGCTTTGAGCAGCAGGGAGATCCGCTTCCTTTCTCTTGCCGCAATGGCTGCTGTACGTCTTGCGCTGTGAGAGTTCAACGGGGAAACCTCGATCAGGCTGAGGCCATGGGACTTTCAAAAGAGCTCAGGCAACAGGGGTATGGATTGCTTTGCGTTGCAAGAGCCATCGGGCCTCTCGAAGCGGTCACGCAAGATGAAGATGAGGTTTATGAATTGCAGTTTGGTCGTCATTTCGGTCGTGGTCAGGTACGGCCTGGCCTTCCTTTGGAGGAGGAGTGATGACTTCAGCACTGAATTGCCGGCAAGTTGCCATCGATGCTGATCTCGACGCCTCGAGCCAGCAAGTGCTTGCTGAGATCGCTCGAACGGCTTCAAATCTGGGAGCCGCCGTGCTCATGCAGCATTACGGACGCCTTAGCAGCATCGAAAGTAAGGGTCGCGTTGGCGACTTAGTAACCAACGCCGATCTAGCCGCTGAACAGGTCGTTCTCGACTATTTGAGAGAACACACCCCAACGATTGCAATTCTTGCCGAAGAATCTGGATCAAGTGGAACCCAAGGCGCTTTGTGCTGGTGCGTGGATCCTCTCGACGGAACCACGAATTTTGCACACGGTTATCCCTTTTTTGCCACATCAGTTGGGTTGATCTGGAAGGGGCAGCCACTGCTGGGTTCAGTGGCAGTGCCTTTCCTAAACGAGACCTACTGGTGTTCTCCCAACCAAGGGAGCTTTCTGAACGACAACCCCATTCACGTCAGTGACTGCAGCAGCTTGCAGGACAGTCTTCTCGTTACGGGTTTTGCATACGACAGGCATGAACTGATCGACAACAATTACGCCGAGTTTTGTTGGCTAACCCATCGTTGTCGTGGTGTTCGTCGGGGTGGGGCCGCCGCCGTTGATCTTGCTTTTGTGGCCACAGGGCGACTGGATGGTTATTGGGAACGTGGTTTGGCCCCATGGGATCTTGCAGCAGGCGCTGCCTTGGTGGCGTGTGCTGGTGGTTCCGTTGGTGATTACAAAGACTCCGCATTTGATGTGGTGCAAGGAAGAATTCTCGCGACGTCACCAAGACTCCACCTTCCACTCAAGCAAGAGCTTGCTTGCGTGAGCCCTTTACCACCCAAGCTTTATGGGGCTTGAGGATCGGCAGTCATAGGATCGCTGTTCGTGATTCATTGACTAGCTGGATGGCCCTGCAACCCGCCACGGGCGCTCGAGATCTGAATCCGAAGCAAGTCCAACAAAATCAGTATCTAAGGGAACAGCTGGCGACGGTCTATCGCCACTGGGGATACGACGAAGTCTCTCCACCTCAGGTGGAACGGCTCGACACACTCATGGCCGGTGGTGCAATTGCAAGCCATGACGTGGTTCGACTTGTGGCCGATGATCCTCTGGGTCTTCGACCAGAGATGACAGCGTCAATTGCAAGAGCAGCCTGCACAAGACTGAAGGATCGACCTAGGCCGCTGCGACTTTGTGCTTGCGGAACCATTTTCGAGAGCCGTACGGCAGAAGAGGGGGGGCTGTGCATCGAAGAAAAACTGCACAGTGGCGTAGAACTCTTTGGCGTCAAAGATCTGGCAGCAGAACTTGAACTTCTAACTCTTCTCTTAGAAGCCATGAATGCTCTCTCGCTACTGGGAGAACATCAGCCGCAACTTTTGATTGGGCATACCTCTTTGATGGAATTGGTCTTGGCGCCATTTGAGCAACCCATTCGGGAAGAGATTCGCAGCTGCTTAATTCAGTACGACCGGCTTGGACTAGAAGCGATGGGCCTTGAAGCTGCGGATCTCGCGCGACTGGTGAACCTTCTGGACTGTCGTGGCACGCCCAAGACCATTCTTGATCTGTTGGGAGAAAGCTTTGGTTCACAACCTGTGCTCAATGAATTGAAGCGATTATTCGTACATCTCAGTCCACTTGCTAAACAACAATCGTTGGCACTTCAATTGGATCCAACCTTTCATCCTCACCATGAGCTGTATGACGGCTTGGTATTTCAGCTCGTCTGTCAGGGGGTTTCAGCTCCGGTGGTGATTGCCCGCGGAGGCCGATATGACGGATTGGTAGAGCGATGCGGAGAAAGCGAGGTGAATGCAGGAGGTGTTGGATTTAGTTTCTGTCTCGACGATATTCGTAATCTTCCTGGCTCAAGTTCTGAGAATCCCAAAAGAGAATCTACAACGTTAGTTTGCTGGAGTGATAACTCAAGTCTTGAAAAAGCGCTCTTAAAACAAACAAGCTGGCATGCACAAGGACAAGTCGCTCAATGTGACCTTAAGCCTTGTTGCAATCGAGAAGAAGCTGAACAGCGACTCAAAACTTCGGGATGTAACACCATCGACTGGCTCTCTGACTAGATTGACAGCAAGAGACAACCAACAGCTATGGCACACTCGATCGTCACCGACATCTGCGAGGGCGTGGCTGACTGTGTTGATGCTTGTCCTGTTGCCTGCATCAACCCAGGGAATGGAAAAAACAAAAAAGGAACAGATTTCTATTGGATTGATTTCAATACATGTATTGATTGTGGCATTTGTCTCCAAGTTTGCCCTGTGGCTAATGCCATCCTCCCTGAAGAGAGAGCAGATCTACAAACTCCTGGCTAAAAGCTAATTTCCGAAGCGTACGAATCGAATTGTCGATCATAAAAATTCTGCTTTTGAAAAAACTTATGTTTTAATGAGTATGCGTAGAATTATTTGATGAATTCATAGACGATGTTTAAGTTTTATTTTTGCCTAAAGCAAAGTCTTATCTCCAAAATCTGCATCCGATTGAGTCTGTGGCATCAAACGAGCAAGAGACTAGTCGGAGGTTCGGAGAACCCCCTCAATAGGCTGTTGTGTCCTGATGGCTTCTATCTATAAAATTTGGTTTTTAACGTTGCTGTCATGTCGGTGTTGGACGAACAGGGTCAAATTCAGATCCACACCGAGAATATTTTCCCGATCATCAAAAAGGCTGTTTATTCCGGCCATGAGGTGTTTCTGCGAGAACTTGTCAGCAATGGCGTCGATGCCATCAGCAAGCGTCGAATGGCGGCAATGGCGGGAGATTGTAGTGAAGGAGAGGATGGCACTCTCAAAATTCACATAGACCGAGAGGCAAAAACACTCACCATTTCCGATAATGGAATTGGGATGACAGCAGATGAAGTGAAGCGCTACATCAATCAAGTAGCTTTTTCAAGCGCTGAAGATTTTCTCGAAAAATATAAGCAAGAAGATGATGCCATCATCGGACATTTTGGGTTGGGTTTTTACTCGAGCTTCATGGTGGCGGAACGCGTTGAATTACTCACCAAATCTGCTAAGCCCAACAATGAAGCCGTGCGATGGTCCTGTGACGGTTCTCCCAATTTCAATCTGACTGGGGCGGAACGAGCAGATGCCGGTACCGATGTGATCCTACATCTCATGGAGGAGGAATTAGAATATATAGAGCCTGCACGAATTCGCACACTTATCAATACGTACTGCGATTTTATGTCAGTACCTGTGCAGCTTGAAGGTGAAACTGTCAATAAAATGGTAGCTCCATGGCGCAAGAGTGCTCGAGAACTTAAGGATCAAGACTATATTGATCTTTACAATTATCTTTACCCGTTCCAAGGTGACCCTTTACTTTGGGTGCATCTCAATACCGATTACCCATATAACTTACAAGGGATTCTCTTCTTCCCCAAGCAAACCGGTAGAGCTGATTGGGAGAAAGGAGAAATTAAGCTCTATTGCAATCAAGTTTTCGTAAGTGATTCAATCAAAGAAGTGGTTCCTCGCTATCTTTTACCATTAAGAGGAGTGATTGATTCACCCGACATCCCGTTAAATGTGAGTAGAAGTGCGCTCCAAACAGATCGACGCGTGCGTTCTATTGGTAATTTTGTCGCTAAAAAAGTTTCTGATCGACTTCGCAGTCTTAAAAAAGATGATCCACAAGCGTATGCAGAGGCTTGGGAGTCATTGGCACCCTTCGTGAAAATCGGAGCCATGGAGGATGACAAATTTGCTGAACAAGTTGAGGAATTGGTGATGTTTGCAACCAGCGCACCACTATCAACTAACGACAATTCCGATCCAATCGGCGGAAATGAGCGAAACTTTACAACCCTTGATGGGTACCAAGCTCGATTGCCTCATGGAGAGAAATTAATTTTGTATTGCACTGATGAAGTTTCACAATCAGCGGCACTCAGCTTATGGACTTCACAGGAGCGAGAAGTGTTGTACGCGGATACAGTGATTGATAGTCAGTTCATTCCTTGGCTTGAATCTCGACATGAAGAATTAAAATTCCAGCGAGTTGATGCTGAGTTGGACGCATCGCTTAAGGAAGAAACACCTGAATTGAGTGATGGTGATGGCGAAACAAAAAGCGAAACTCTGCGAAAATTAATCAAAGAGGCATTGTCTAACGACAAAGTAACGATTCAGGTACAAACTCTCAAATCCGGATCAGAAGGACCTGCTGCTTTAATATTACTTCCAGAACAAATGCGTCGCATGAATGATATTGGCGCATTAATGGACCAACGACTACCTGGATTGCCTGATTATCACGTGTTGCTTGTCAATCAAAAACATCCTCTAGTTGAGGGTTTGCTCAAACTACAATCAGGGGGTGTAATCGTTGGTGATGCTGGGCAATCGCCTAGCGAACTACTTGCAAAAGACTTGGCGCAACATCTTTATGAAACTGCAAAGCTGTCTGTGGGAGGATTGGATCCAAAGGAGCTTGCAAACTTCCAAACCAAGAATTTGCAGCTGATGTCTCGCTTGATGGAAAGAGCCTTCTGAGCAGACACTTTGCTAATATTCACGCTCGGCCATTGGCCATTGCTTTCTTAAGGACGCCGTTATGTCTCGGGTGTGTCAGCTCACAGGTACTCGCGCTAACAACGGCATGGCTGTGAGCCACTCTCACATACGTACTAAGAAGCTGCAGCAAGCCAACCTGCAGCAGCGTCGTCTGTGGTGGGCTGAGGGAAAACGCTGGATCAACATACGGATTACTACGCGGGCTCTCAAGACCATCCAGAAGAAAGGTTTGGGTGCTTACGCACGTTCACTTGGAGTTGACCTCGCCAAATTCTGAGTCTCTCTAGAATTCGCGTAATTAAAACAGTTTCATGAAAAGACGATCCCTACTCCAGTCTGCAGTGCTGGGAGCAGGGATTTTTTTATTGGCACCGACTCGTGTACGCGCCCTTGGTGGTACGGCTCCAGAGATCGGAGTTAAAGCACCTGATTTTGATCTGATGGGTTTCAGCAGTGTTAATCCAGATCAAAATCACTGGAGTTTGAACAGCCTTCAGGGACGTTGGTTGGTGGTTTATTTTTACCCGAGAGATTTCACCTCTGGTTGCACAATCGAAGCCCATGGCTTTCAGGAAGCTTTGCCTGCTTTCAAAAAGCAAGGAGCGGAAGTTATTGCCATCAGTGCTGACTCTGTAAGCGATCATGAGTCATTTTGTAGCTCTGAGGAGCTGAAGTTTCCTTTGCTTTCAGACCCAGATGGTGTTGTGAGCAAAGCTTACGGTTCTTGGATGGCGCCATATTCGATGCGGCATACATTCATCATCGATCCAGAGTCCGTGCTTCAAGCCGTTTGGACAGGAGTTCGACCAGTTGGTCATGCCAACGAGGTGCTTAGCCGCCTCAACGAGTTACAAACCGGTTGAGTCCTCAGAGCGTGTTAGAGATGGGATGTTGACCATGGCTCGCCAGAGCCAGTAAACAGAGGTGAAGCATGGCGGTCACAAAGGGACAAAGTCCTTTCATTCTTTTGTACCATCGCACGCCATTTGATGAAGGAAAAGATGAGAATGGCAATAGGATTTGGTGTGATCAGAAAAGTCCAAATGGCATTATTCCAACGCTAAGAAATTTATTTCGAACGCGAAAAAATGGAACATGGATTGCTTGGAGGAAGGTAGACAATGTTGAAGATGCAACTGATGAAAGCATCTCGATGTCGGACCCGAAGCCGTTTACATTATGCAGAATTCCATTAGAAGAGAGGCAAATATCAAGCTTTTATCACGTTACATCAAAAGAATCCTTTTGGCCCATACTTCATACGTTTCCAACTCATTTCAACGTTAATAATGCTGATTGGGGGATCTTTGAAGAAGTAAATCTACGTTTCGCCAAAGCAGCCTGTCATCAAGCGGCTGAATCAGCAACTGTATGGATTCATGACTACAATCTATGGCTTGTTCCTGGTTATATTAGAGAGTTAAGGCCTGACTTAAAGATTGCATTCTTTCATCACACACCATTCCCTGGGAATGATGTCTTTGCCATTTTGCCTTGGCGTGAACAAATCCTTGAAAGCCTTTTAAGCTGCGATGTGGTGGGATTTCATATTCCACGTTATACCGAAAACTTTGCCCGAGCGGCCAATTGTTTATTAGGTGCCAAAAAAGGCTCCAAGCAACCTGTTAATTCCAGATTTGCTCCAACTGGTTCGGCCCTGACGGAGCCATCAGAAACGCCTTGCTTGCATTACAAGGGAAGAAAGATTCAGCTCTTGTCATCTCCTGTTGGAACATCTCCAGATGTTATCCAAGAACTTGCTGCTCGAGCTGATGTTCAGGAATTAGCCGGTCAAATTGATGATGACACCAAGAAAGGGAGAAAACTAATTCTTTCTGCAAGTCGTGTGGATTACACCAAGGGCAATGAAGAGCTCCTACTAGCTTTTGAACGTTTACTAGAACATCGACCAGATTGGCACGGCAAAGTTGTTTTGATGCTTGCTTGTGTTGCCGCTGCAAGTGGTATGAAAATATACGAAGATACGCAACGCACTATTGAAGAAACTGCAGGTCGAATTAATGGGAGATTTAGCTTGATTGATTGGGTTCCAATTCGTTTTTCAACACGGCGCATACCATATGAAGAAATGGTTGCTTGGTTTACTCGTTCAGACATCTGTTGGATTACACCTCTACGCGATGGATTGAATTTAGTTGCTAAGGAATATGCGGCTGCACGTAAGAATCGAGGTGGAGTCCTTGTGCTTTCAGAGTTTACAGGTGCTTCCGTTGTTCTTGATGGTGCAATCTTGACCAATCCTTATTCACATCGACAGATGGATCAGGCCATTGAACGTGCCTTGGAAATGCCGGAAGATGAACAAATTAAACGGATGAGTAGAATGAGTAATGCTGTTGAAAGTTTTACTGTCAGTGATTGGGTAAGCGAACAAATGGATGCTCTTGAAGGGAAAAACGATGATTAATGATGAGGCATAGTCATTTTATTCGCAGGATTATAGCAACACTATTTATTGTCCTTATTTGTAGTGCTGGATTTGGTATTGCCCAAGCAAGATCAATTGAGTCAGTTTCCTTTTTGATGGCAGCTCCTTTTGCTGATGCAACTCAGGATTTAGTCAAGCAATTTAATCAAGAGCATCGCGGCAACATCAGTCTTCAAGTTGTTAGGGGACCATTGGAAACGGAAGCTATGTCTGATTTAGCGATTAGTAGTTTGCTTTTAGGGAAAGCCCCATTTGACGGTCTACTGATGGACGTTACCTGGCTACCAAAGTATGCTGCAGCTGGTTGGATGCAACCTTTAGAGGATTATTTCAGTGAAACAGATATCGCTTCCTTGGCGATTGGGGCACGTGAGGGAAACTCATATGACGGGCATCTTTATCGTTGGCCAATGAATGCAGATATGGGCTTGCTTTATTACCGAACTGACCTGATGGAACTACCACCAGAAACTCCAGATCAATTAGTTCAAGTGAGTCAATCCCTACAAAAGGATAAAAAAGTAGATTGGGGTTATGTTTGGCAAGGGCGCCAGTATGAGGGGCTTAGTTGTGTCTATTTAGAATTGATCGATGGATTTGGTGGCGATTGGTTAAAGACCGATAGCAATCAAATTGGATTAAATTCAAAACCTGGTGTCGAAGCAGCGGCTTGGCTACAAGGACTAATTGATCAAGGTGTTAGTCCAAGAGCAGTAACTAATTATGGAGAAGCTGAGGCTCTACAGAGCTTCAAGGTGGGAGATGCTGCTTTCATGCGGAACTGGCCCTACGCGTGGGCTGAACTTCAAAAATCCGATAGTGCCGTTAAGGGGAATGTTGGCATCACCACCATGGTTGCTAAGCCTGGTCACACCACGGCAACGCTTGGAAGCTGGGGGCTCACGGTTCTAAAAGGTTCTTCGCATGTAGATGCTTCAATCGAAGCGATTCGGTTTCTGACTAGTGAAACTGCACAAAAGCAGTTGTTTCTCAAATATGGATATTCCCCAACGCAACAACGCGTTATTGATGATCCTCAATTGCTGCAAGATAAACCAATTCTTGCAGAATTCGGGCGTGCTTTAAAAGTCGCTACTCCAAGACCTCAAACGGCTTTGTACGCTCAAATCAGTGATGTATTAACACGCCAACTTAGCAGCATTCTTACCGGTGAGAGAACGCCAGAGAACGGGATGAATGTTGCCGCTGCCAACACAAACCAAATTTTGATGTCAGCAGGAGAGAAACCATGATTATATTTCTTTTACTTCCTGCACTGCTGCTGTTGCTGGTTGTATTTGTAGTTCCCTTATTTCGGTATGCATGGCTTAGTTTCCATGCCGACTCCGTGATTACTGGATTAATTGCGATTCCGAATGGTGGTGCTAATTGGCTGCGCTTGTTGCAAGATTTACGATATTGGCAGGATCTTGGCCAAACACTACGTTTTGCAGGAGTATCGGTTGGTCTTGAGTTGATTCTTGCGCTTTGCATTGCTCTTCTATTAGATCAGCGGTGGCGAGGTCGTGATGTGGTTCGAACTTTGGCGCTTATTCCTTGGGCATTACCGACCACAGTGATGGCTCTTGGTTGGCGTTGGATCTTCAATACCCCCTATGGTCCAATTGATCATTTCACCAAGATTGCTGGGATAGGTTCGCTAAATATTCTTGGAGATCCTAACTTTGCGTGGATAGCTACAGTATGGGCCGATGTTTGGAAAACAACCCCATTTGCGGCCTTGATTCTATTGGCTGGGTTGCAGACTATTCCAGCTGACCTATATGAAGCACTACGACTGGAGGGCGGTAATGCACTGATCTGCTTGAGAAGAATCACATTGCCCTTGCTCCGTCCCTACATCCTTCTCGCCTTGCTTTTTAGACTTGCACAATCATTTGGTGTTTTTGATCTAATTCAAGTTCTTACAGGAGGCGGGCCTGCTAGTACTACTGAAAGTATTGCTTTATATGCGTATTGGAATGCACTAAGGTTTTTAGATTTTGGCTATAGTTCTACGATCATTATGGCTAGTTTCGTACTTATAAGTCTGATTTGTGTGATTGCCTGGATTGGCTTACAAGTACTTATTCCTACTCATCCAAAGTCTCGTGGAGTTATTGAGCTATGAATCGACGTAGTCTTGTTGGACTGCTTTTGTTATGGTCTTTAGGGCCATTATTGTGGCAAGTTTACACGTCATTTTGTAGCGATCAGGCTCTTATTCAACCATTTGTTTCGCATGATCAGCGTTGGACTTTGATTCATTACCAGAGTGTACTAAATGCCAATCCACCATTCTGGAGGTACCTTGTTAACAGTTTAATTGTAGGAATATCCAGTACTTTTCTTTGCTTGCTCCTAGCACTTCCTGCTGCTTATGCTCTGAATCGTATACCCAGACAATTGTCGGCGCTCAGTCGTTTGGCGCTCGTTGGAGCAGCTTTATTCCCTTATGTTTTACTTTTTCTCGCTTTGCTTGAGCTGGCACGTGCATTAAATTTAGGCAATCAACTCTTAGCGTTAAGCCTTCCTTATGCAGCATTATCACAACCGCTTGCTATCCTTTTACTCAATAATGCGTTTAATGATCTTCCACCTGAATTAGAGGATGCTGCAAAACTTGAAGGCCTTTCTCTTTTTCAAAGGTTTCGTTGGATTTTTATACCCCTGATTTCTCCTGCTACGGCTAGCACCGCAATCCTTGTGTTTCTGTTTTCCTGGAACGAATATCCAATTGCCTTGACCTGGATTAGTGATTCAAGCAAATTAACGTTGCCGGTAGCGATGGCGAGAATTGCAGGATCCTCTATTTATTCTGTTCCATATGGTGCTTATGCAGCAGCAACCGTTCTTGGATCGATTCCCTTGGTCTTACTTGTTTTAATCTTTCAAAAACCCATTGTATCTGGTCTCACTAGCGGAGCTGTAAAAGGATGACTCTTCAAATTCAAAATTTAGGACGTCATGTTGGACAGCAATGGATTGTTCGTCATCTCAATCTGCATGTTGAGGATGGTGAATGTGTAGCTTTAGTGGGACCATCTGGTTGTGGCAAGAGTAGTACTTTGCGACTTATTGCTGGACTTGACCCAGTTTCTGAAGGTGAGATCATTCTCAATCAGAAAAATATCTCCCATGTTTCTGCATCACAAAGGGCTGTTGGAATGGTTTTTCAAAGTTATGCCTTACTTCCACATTTGAGTGTTTTTGCCAATTTGGAACTCGGCCTTAGGGTTCGAGGAGTTCGTCCATCTGATCGGCAACAACGTATCCAAGCAATGCTTGAACTTGTCCAGTTGCAAGATCGTGCAGATGTTTTGCCTGCGCAGTTGTCTGGAGGTCAAAGGCAACGTGTTGCACTCGCAAGGGCTTTGCTGCGGGATCCAGATGTGTATTTGCTCGATGAACCTATGAGTAACTTAGATGCCCAACTGCGTGAGGAATTAAGGCCTGAGCTTCGTCGACTTGTACTTGACCGTCACAAACCGGTGATTCATGTGACTCACGATCAGCATGAAGCGATGGCCATTGCTGACCGTATTGCCGTTTTGCATTCTGGAAGAATTCAACAGGTTGCGACTCCTACAGATCTTTATCATCTCCCCGAAACTTTGTTTATTGCCAAATTTATTGGCCGCCCTCAGATTAATTGCCTTCGACCTAAGGATGGTGTTATTACTGCAGTCAGGCCAGAGTCTCTTTTCTTTGCTAAGGAGGGGCTCCCATGCAAATTAATGTCTCGTGAATGGCTAGGTAGTTCTCAGCTTCTATACCTTGAATCTCCGGAAGGCTCATTGAGATTGTCTTGCTCTACGTCTGTTGATATTCCTGAATCACTCATCGTCTCATGGCATCGCTCTGATGAACACTACTTTGATGAAGACAGTGGTCGTCGCCTGTGATGACTTGATATTGATTATTTATTATCATTGATTGTTTTTCACTGATTTCGCTTTTCTTATTTCTCCATGAATGACTGATTACAATTTTCCAAGTTCGGTTTTGAGTATTTGTCCATGGACGCAGGCTTGTTCCTGAATCCTTTGTAGATGAGATTTCGATGGAGCATGTGACATGCATTCACTCCATTGAACTAAAACTCTTTCAAGACTTGGCAGTTGAGATAAATCAAGCCATGGCGCTTCTGCTGTTCGAGCTGCTGCCTCTACTTTTGGATCATAGCTTAGACCAACGGTTGGACATTGACTAACTATCGATAAGATAAGAGCGTGCAATCGCATTGCAATAACTAGACTTGCATTGCTAAAAATTTCCCGAGCATGGCCGATATCCTTCGCGATAATTGTTGATGATCTTTCTTTGAGTCTTTCGGATACCAATCCTTTTTTACTCAGTGTTTGCAGTAGGTTGACATCTTGATTGGCATGAAATGCGAACCAAGTTACCGATTTTTGTTTGCTTTCACTCAGCTCATCCACGGCTTGTAGCAAGAGTGACCATCCACTAGTTGTCAACAAACTTGTTGTTCTCCAGCACAGCACAATGTTTCCTCCTCCTTGATAATTACTCGTCTGGTGGCTCCACACTGGATCTGGAGCCATTGCCATTGAACTTTTGATTCCGATGCTTTTTGCCAGTTGCATCGACGCATTGTCCCTCCAGGTAATGGACGTTGCAACGTTCAGAACACGACCTACGAGATAGCGACTCCATGCATGCCTCAGTGGACCGAGGCCTTGCCCCCATAACAAAACTGGTTTGCATTTAACTCGTGCCACTATTATCAAAGCAATGTAATAAACAAGGCTTCGAAAACTTGTGCTGTCTTGGAGCAAGCTTCCGCCGCCAAGCACCACCACCTGTACATGTTTGATGGTTCTCAGTACCGTTTTCAACGACCTTCTGTTCACCACCATTCCATTCGGAACGATTGTTTGAACAGCCGATGCGTCATTTGCAGTAATCACGGGTTGCCATCCTTTAGGCAACTGTCTGTTCAAGACTTCAAGCAGTGCGTCATCGCCCAGGTTGTGTTCTCCGTAATAGCCACAGAGGAGAATGCGCCTCGGTGAGGAAGACGGAGCCAAGCCAGACATTCGATCACCATGAGGGCTCTTCATTATCCGCGCTTAGGGCGCCTACGTTGGAGAATCGCTTGGTTGTGAAGCATGCATGCCCTTTCACTCGGTACATGGTGGATTCATGTGGCGTCTGTTTTTGAGTGGTTGTTAGCCATGGTGTTGATCGCTCATCGTGGATCGCTCCGTTCTCAGACGAGCATGATCTGGCTCTCAGCAGCAATGATTCCTGCGTTGATCAGTGCCATGGCTGCATGCACATGGCATCTCTATGACAACTCTGAGAGCCTGCGTTGGCTTGTCACGCTGCAAGCCAGTACAACCCTGCTTGGGAACATCACCTTGGCCATTGCTGCCTGGAACCTGCAACGCGATGACATGGTGAAGGGATGACAGCGAACTTTGATCCAGCTCCCCTCTTCGCTTTGTCCTTAATTCCCTATCTGGTGTTCCTTTACCACCTTGGGCGAAGTGGGCAGCTACCGAAATTGACCGTTATCGGGTTTCAGCTCACGCTCTTGTTTGTTGCCGTCACCATTGCGGCTGCGGTGTTTGCGCTCGTTCGATATGACTCTGAATTAGTAGCTGTGGATTGGCTTCACGGTGGTGCCGAAGCATTTCTGACCTTGAGCAATGCCTGCATCGTTGCCGGCCTGCTCAGATCAAACGCTCAGCAACCAGTAAATAACTCTTACGAGGAGGAGAACTTGGGGCAATGAAATCGGAAGATGAGGTGTCGCTTGTTGCGCTGCATGTTTATTCCTCTTCTGGCTATTGCTCCCGCCACTGTTTCCTGGTCACCCAAGGTTGCCCTTGTGATGGTGGTCTGCAATGTCATCGCCATCGGGATTGGCAAAGCCACGATTAAGCATCAAAACGAGGGCATCAAACTGCCCGGTGCCTCTTTCTTTGGAGGCATGAGTCACGCCAGCATGCTTGCTACAACAAGCCTGGGTCACATGATTGGCATTGGCGCAATCCAAGGTCTCGCAGCCCGAGGCGTGCTTTAAGTTCCCCTCGCCGATCTCCTGAACTGAGGCAGCTCTGCTGCCTCAGTTCAACCACACTCAGCCAGCTGATGAGACTTCCGCTGGTGATTTTTCTTCGAGTTTTAGGGAACCTGTTGTTGAGAGCACGAAATGCTTCTTGATCCGGACTGCCATTTGATCTGGAGTTAGACCCAAGGCTTCAAAACTTTGTTGGGGAGTTGCATGATCCACAAGCCGGTCAGGAATTCCAATGCGCAGCATCGGTATCGCAAACCCCTTCTCCTGGAGTGATTCAAGAACAGCTGAACCGAAGCCACCCGCCAACGCCCCCTCTTCCATCGTGACTATTTTGCCGATCTTTTGGGCCATGGGATGAATGAGTGCTTCATCCAATGGACGTAAATACCGTGCATTAATCACAGCAGCCTCAACGCCTACTGCTGATAAACACTTCGCAGTGGCTACGGCCTTCGGCACCATGGCGCCATAGGCGACGATCAAAACATCTTTGCCTTCACGCACAACTTCGCCACAGCCGATGGGAAGAGCTTCCCAGCCTTCCTCCATCAGTGGCACACCTTCACCGGGGCCGCGCGGGATTCTCAGTGCAGTAGGTCCATCGTGATGGAGACAGGTCACCAGCATCCTCTGAAGCTCAGCTTCATCTTTGGGAGCCATCACGGTGAAATTGGGAATCGCACGCATATAGCTGATGTCGTATTGACCTTGGTGGGTTGGACCATCGGCTCCGACAATTCCCGCCCTATCCAACACAAAGGTCACGGGCAGTTTTTGTATCCCGACATCGTGAATGAGTTGGTCGAAGGCTCTCTGTAAAAACGTGCTGTAGATCGCCACCACTGGCCTTAATCCATCGCAGGCCATACCAGCTGAAAGGGTGACGGCATGCTGCTCAGCAATGCCAACGTCGATGTATTGGTCGGGGAGTGCTTTTTGGAGGATATCTAGACCAGTTCCAGTCGCCATAGCGGCTGTGATCCCAACAACCTTTGGATTCTGTTCGCAGAGTTTGACAAGGGTTTGTCCAAATACCTTGCTGTAACTCGGTGGTTTTGGCGTCTTGCTTGGCCTTGCTTTACCGGTACTGAGATTGAAAGCTGACTGTGCGTGGTAACCAACTTGATCGGCTTCTGCGTAGGGATACCCCTTTCCTTTTTTTGTAACAACATGAACCATGACAGGCCCACCTACACGATGTGCGGCTTGGAACGATCGGGTCATTTCAGCAATGTCATGACCGTCAACCGGCCCCATATAGGTGAATCCAAGCTCTTCAAAGACGGCACCGACTTTGGGAACAGCGAGGCGGCGCATGCTCTCTTTGAGACGATTCAGCTCTGGTGGAATTTCTCCCCCCATAAAGGGAAGATGACGCACGCTTTCTTCAACGCTTCCAGATAAAAATTGAAGAGGCGGGCTCAATCGCATCCGGTTGAGGTAGGTCGACAGCGCACCAACAGGTGGTGAGATCGACATGTCGTTGTCGTTCAAAACAACGAGTAGTGGAGTAGATGGCAGATGACCGGCGTGGTTGATGGCTTCCAATGCCATGCCACCGGTTAAGGCTCCGTCACCAATAACAGCAACGCATTTGTAATCAAGACCTTGCCGATCACGGGCTATGGCCATTCCGAGGGCTGCCGAGATGGATGTGCTGGCATGCCCCGCACCGAAATGATCAAAACGACTTTCGGTTCTCTTGAGATAACCGGCCACTCCTCCCTGTTGACGCAGGGAGTCAAAGCTTCCGTAGCGTCCGGTTATTAATTTGTGCGGATAGGCCTGATGCCCCACATCCCAAACCACCTTGTCTTGATCCAGATCAAGGGTTTGGTAGAGGGCCAGGGTTAATTCAACAACGCCTAATCCAGGTCCAAGATGACCGCCGCTGTTCGACACCACCTCCAGATGGCGTTCGCGAATTTGCTTGGCCACATCCTCAAGCTGCGCCTCGGAGAGCCCATGCAGCTGATTGGGATGGGTTAATTCGCTCAGATGCATACCCATCCCCAGACCGGTTCAGCCAATCTACGAGCCTCCCCGACCCTTCGTGATGGTGAGTGGTTGTCAGACTGCAGTGATGGATCATTATTTGCCGAGGATCCTGCGCGCCCGTGTCTATGACGTGGCCAGGGAAACCCCTTTAGAACTTGCCAACAACCTGAGCCGAAGGTTGAGCAACAGCGTTTGGTTGAAACGGGAAGACCTTCAACCCGTTTTCTCCTTCAAGTTGCGCGGTGCATACAACCGAATGGCTCAACTTTCTGAAGCTGAGCTGAAACTCGGCGTGATCGCCTCCAGTGCTGGAAATCATGCACAAGGTGTGGCCCTCAGTGCTTCACACCTCGGTTGTAGAGCCGTGATCGTGATGCCGGTCACAACTCCTGGAGTGAAAGTTGATGCTGTCCGCCAGTTGGGAGCAGAGGTCGTCCTGCATGGTGAGACTTATGACGAGGCCTATGCGGAGGCCAGGTCACGCAGCGAAGCGGAACAACTTTGCTTTATCCATCCGTTTGACGATCCGGAGGTGATTGCAGGACAGGGAACGGTGGGCATGGAAATCCTCCGCCAGTGCCATCAGCCACCCGATGCGATTTATGTGGCTGTGGGAGGTGGTGGTTTGATCGGCGGAATTGCCGTGTATGTGAAAAGTCTCTGGCCTGACGTTCAAATCATTGGTGTTGAACCCCACGATGCTGCCGCCATGACGCTGTCCTTAGAGGCAGGTGAACGCATTCGATTGCCACAGGTGGGTCTGTTTGCAGATGGAGTTGCTGTTCGTGAGGTGGGTGAGCACACCTTTGCTTTGGCCCAGAAATACGTTGATGACATCGTCACGGTGAGCACCGATGAAATCTGTGCAGCGATTAAGGATGTTTTTGAAGACACCCGCTCGATTCTCGAACCGGCAGGTGCCCTTGCTGTTGCAGGCCTTAAGGCTGATGTAAGCCGGCGCTCGCTTCAGAATCAAAACCTTGTTGCTGTGGCCTGTGGGGCGAACATCAATTTTGCGCGCCTGCGTTTCGTTGCTGAGCGTGCGGAATTGGGTGAAGAACGTGAAGCGATGCTCGCCGTAGAAATTCCCGAGCGTCCGGGCAGTCTTCGCTGCTTGTGTGAATTACTTGCAGACCGCAGCCTCACGGAATTCTCCTATCGAATGGGGGCTGGTGATCAGGCCCATATTTTTATGGGCGTTCAGGTGAGTGGGCCCGATGACAGATCGTCCTTGATCGACCATCTCAAGACGCACGGTTATGCCTGCCTAGATCTCAGTGACGATGAGCTCTCGAAGGTGCATCTCCGGCACATGGTTGGAGGTCGACTCCCTGCGAGTTCATCGGCCAGCAATGTGCAGGAGCTGCTTTATCGCTTTGAGTTTCCAGAGCGCCCAGGGGCCTTAATGCGCTTTGTGACGGCCTTGCATCGCGACTGGAGTATCAGCATTTTTCACTACAGAAATCATGGAGCTGATGTTGGTCGGATTGTGGTTGGAGTTCTTGTCTCCACGGACGATCTCAAGGCCTGGCAATCCTTTCTAAGTGACCTCGGTTACAGCAGTTGGGAAGAAACAAGTAATCCGGCTTACCAACTATTTCTCGGTGGATGAGGAGGTGTGAATGGCTAAAACCTGCACCAGCGTTACTTTGAAGCCGTTTGATAAGGGGAGGTAATGGCACAAGGATTGGAGCGAAGCAACATGCAGGAGTTCAATCTCTCCCTTCCAGCTCGGTTGGAGGCCATCCTCTACCTCAAAGGCAAAGCTTTGTCCCTTTCAGAGTTGGCCGAGCTAGCTGACGCCAGTGAAAAAGAAGCAGAACAGGGCCTACTCGCTTTGGTGGCTGGTTATGCCCAACGGGATACGGCTCTGGAAATTCATGAAAACAGTGGTCGTTACAGCCTTCAGCTTCGGGCTGGTCTTGGGGAACTGGTTCGTAATCTTTTACCGGTCAATCTGTCCACGGCAACGCTGAGAACGCTGGCAACGATTGCTCTGAAACGACGGATTCTTCAGTCAGAGCTCGTTGAATTAAGAGGGTCAGGCGCCTACGACCACATCAAAGAGCTGCTCAGTCAGAACTTCATTGAACGCAAACGCCAAAGCGAAGGACGTTCGTATTGGATCAGCCTTTCTGAGAAGTTTCATCGCACATTTTCTGTGCTTCCTGATAGAGGGATCTCAGAACCAGATCAGGCTGCATAAAATTCAACTATTAATCACGGTCAAGAATCACCAATGGATTTGAGTTTTGTTTCCACCTTTCTTCAGATCATTGCCCAGACCCTGCAGATTTATTCGTTTGTCTTGATCGTTCGAGTCCTGCTCACCTGGTTCCCGAATGTGGATATGGGGAACCCAGTGCTCAGCACCGTGAGCTCGATCACAGACCCTTACCTCAATGCCTTTCGTGGTCTGATCCCGCCGCTAGGGGGCCTGGATCTATCCGCCATTCTCGCTTTCGTTGCCCTGAGCTTGATGCAGAAGCTCTTGGTGTCCGCGAGCTTCGCGTTTGCCGGTGGATTTGCCAACTACGGCTAAGGGTTACGGCTAAGTGAGCCAGCGACCTCAGCGATGATCGCCGCTCCCTTTCAGCTGCCCACGCGCTGAACGGTCGCGCAACTTGCTGAGGTTTTGGTTCGCCACATCCTCCAGCTCATACCCCATTTCGCTGGCTAATTGAGCGACGTACCAGAGCACATCACCCAGCTCCAGGGCTATCTCAGCTCTTACCTCATCGTCAAAGTGTCCTGCTCGATCGCGCAACACCTTCTTCACTTTGTCTGCGACTTCCCCCGCCTCACCACTCAATCCCAAGGTTGGATAGATGGGATTGCTTCCAGCATCTGGGTAAAGAGCGGTTAGCCGCGCAGCGGCCTGATAAGCATTCAGGTCCATACGAATCATGTTGAAGAGAGTCATCATCCAACAAGTTTTCGTGTCCAAAAGGTCAAGACGGTAGATTCCGCAAGCTTCAAGACCTGTGGATGGCTCAGATCGATCTAACCCGTAGAACCAAGATCGTGGCCACCATCGGGCCCGCAACGGAAAGTCCTGAAAGGATCCGTGAACTCATCCAAGCCGGAGCGACTACGTTTCGACTGAATTTTTCTCATGGAGATCACAGCGAGCACGCCGAAAGGATCGTCACGATTCGACAGGTCGCCCATGAATTGGGAGCCCACATCGGCATTCTTCAGGATCTTCAGGGTCCAAAGATTCGCTTAGGTCGGTTCGAAGAAGGTCCGATCACGCTCGCAAAAGGCGATCAATTTGCACTCACGGCTAAGCAGGTGCGTTGCAATCAGACGGTCGCAACAGTTACCTACGACAAGCTTGCCGAAGAAGTTTCTGCTGGAAGTCGCATTCTTCTTGACGATGGCCGCGTTGAGATGAAGGTAGAGCGCGTGGATGCCGTCGACCAGACCCTCCACTGCTCAGTCACGGTTCCTGGCGTGCTGTCCAACAACAAAGGGGTGAATTTCCCGGATGTGCAGCTCTCTGTAAGGGCGCTGACCCCAAAAGACCGACAAGATTTGGCCTTTGGTCTTCAGCAGGGTGTGGACTGGGTCGCGCTGAGCTTCGTGCGCAACCCCTCTGACATGCAAGAGATCAGAGAGTTGATTCGGAAGCATGGTCACACCACCCCTGTGATCGCAAAAATTGAAAAGTTCGAAGCGATTGATCAAATTGACGCGATCTTGCCGCTTTGTGATGGCGTGATGGTGGCCCGTGGTGATCTAGGGGTCGAAATGCCTGCAGAAGAAGTCCCACTTCTTCAAAAAGAACTGATCCACAAAGCCAACAGCCTCGGGATTCCGATCATTACGGCAACTCAGATGCTCGATTCCATGGCTTCGAGCCCTAGACCTACGCGTGCCGAGGTGAGTGACGTTGCCAACGCCATCTTGGATGGCACTGATGCAGTGATGCTGTCCAACGAAACAGCTGTAGGTGACTTTCCTGTTGAGGCCGTTGAAACGATGGCCACGATCGCTAGACGCATTGAACGCGATTACCCCCAACGGCCGATTGATACCCATCTGCCGAGCACGATCCCGAATGCGATTAGTGGGGCAGTAAGCAGCATTGCCCGCCAGCTCAATGCTGCGGCGATTTTGCCATTAACTAAAAGTGGTGCCACCGCTCATAACGTCAGCAAATTCAGGCCTTCTACCCCGATCCTTGCGATCACCAGCGAAGTCAATGTGGCGCGCAAGCTTCAGTTGGTTTGGGGTGTATCCCCACTCTTGATTGAAACTCAGAAGAGCACCACCGCGACCTTCACGTTGGCGATGGCTTATGCCCAAGAACTTGGAGTGGTGAAAGACGGTGATCTTTGCGTCCAAACAGCAGGGACGCTCGCTGGAATTAGTGGCTCTACAGACCTGATCAAAGTGGGGATCGTGAGTGCTGTGCTCGGACGAGGCACCGGATTCGGCAGTGGCTCTATCAGCGGAAAAGTGCGCATTGCGATGTCTGCTAGTGATTGCGCCCGACTCGAACCAGGAGACATCCTTGTGGCTAGAGATACATCAGCTGAATACCTTGACGGCATTCGTGAAGCTGCGGCGGTCATCACAGAACAACCTGGCGAGGACTCTCACGCTGCGGTCATCGCTAAACGCTTAGGTGTACCTGTGATTACCGGGGTGGTGAATGCCACGCAAGATCTTAGAGAAGGCGAAGTTGTCACCTTGCACGTGAAAGATGGTGTGGTTCATCGGGGTACAGGCAGCAACTCGGCGATGAAATTAGACACCATGCTCTGAGTTAGGGCTTTAGCCGTTCATGGCCAGCAAACTGCCTCTTGCCGACACCGTCGGCATGGCTCTCACCACACTGAAGGCAAATCGCTTACGCAGTTTGCTCACGATGCTGGGCATTGTGATTGGCAATGCCTCTGTGATCACGCTGGTTGGTGTTGGTCGAGGCGCCCAAAATTTGGCAGAAGAGCAGCTCAGCAGTCTTGGAGCCAACGTGTTGTTTGTGGTTCCTGGGAGCAATGACACGCGAAGGCAGGGGGTGGCCTTTCCGCGCACCTTGGTGCTGGACGATGCCAATGCCATTGCTGCGCAAGTACCAAGTGTCAAACGTGTCGCTCCACAGATCTCAGCCAATGAAGTAGTTCAGGCTGGAGCAAGAAGTACGAGCGCCTCGATTTCAGGGGTAACGGCAGCTTTTTTACCGGTGCGCAGTTTTGAGGTTGCCCGTGGCCGATTCATCAGTTCAGAGGATGAACAGAGTGCAAAGACCGTTGTAGTGATTGGTCCAGATCTGCGTGACAAGCTCTTTCCTTCTGGGGCAGCCGTTGGTGAAAGCATTCGGATTAGAGACCAAAGTTTCTCTGTCATTGGGGTGATGGAGCCCAAGGGTGCGGTCTTTGGTTCAAACCAAGATGAAAATGCTTATATCCCACTAACAACCATGGTGAGTCGCCTCACTGGCCGGGACCCAACCTATGGAGTCAGTCTCAGCTTTATCAGCGTTGAAGCGAAGGATGAGCAAAGCACCGGGCCAGCCAAGTTTCAAATCACCAATTTGCTGAGGCAACGGCATCGCATTTTGCGCAAAGACGATTTTGCCGTCAGATCTCAGAAGGATGCTCTCACCATCGTTGGCACGATTACAGGCGGCCTAACCCTGATGCTGGGTGCGATCGGAGGCGTTTCGCTGCTCGTTGGAGGCATCGGAATCATGAACATCATGTTGGTATCGGTCAGCGAGCGCACAGAAGAGATCGGCTTACGCAAGGCATTGGGTGCGCGTAGTTCCGACGTTCTTCGACAGTTTTTGATTGAAAGTCTCGTTTTAGCGAGCCTCGGTGGCGTGATTGGAACCGCCGTAGGACTTGGCACCGTGACGGCTGTTGCCTTCTTTTCGCCCTTACCGGCAGCAATTGGCGCCTCGACAATTTTTGTCACGGTGGGGCTGTCTGGATCGATCGGTCTATTTTTCGGCGTCGTCCCTGCTAAGCGCGCAGCGATGCTCGATCCGATCGTTGCATTAAGAAGCCTATAAATCACCTTGCCTTGAAACAGCGGTTTAGGTAAGGAAACTCTTACAGTCCTGATACTCACGATGAATCCATGAATCAACGCTGGCGTCAGATAGCCCTTTGGATTCTTCCCATAGGCGTCGCGTTGCTGCTTGTTTGGCAGCTGGTTGGAAGCGGAGCTCTTAATAATCTTCGTAGTAGTAGTGCTCCCACGAACGGCAGTACCACTGTTGCTCCACGCAATGCTGCCGTTGCTCGGATGAGCTATGGACGCTTCTTGGATTACGTCGCAGCTGGTCGCGTCACGGCAGTTGATATTTATGACGGTGGACGTAACGCAGTTGTGGAGGCGGTTGATCCTGATCTTGACAATCGAGTTCAAAGGCTCCGCGTAGACCTCCCTGGCTTGGCACCTGAGCTGATCAACACCCTTAAGGAAGAGGGCATCAGTTTCGATATTCATCCACCGAAGACTGCTCCTCCTGCCCTTGGAATTCTTGGAAATCTTCTATTCCCTCTATTACTGATCGGATCCTTGATCTTTTTGGCTCGCCGTGGCAATTCCATGCCTGGCGGCCCTGGTCAAGCTATGCAATTCGGCAAGACGAAGGCCCGCTTTGCAATGGAAGCCGATACAGGCGTGAAATTTGATGATGTGGCCGGAGTTAGTGAAGCCAAGCAGGATTTGCAGGAAGTAGTCACCTTTTTGAAGCAGCCTGAACGCTTTACCTCGGTTGGTGCTCAGATTCCTAAGGGTGTTTTGTTAGTAGGCCCTCCAGGAACAGGCAAGACTCTTCTCGCTAAAGCGATTGCAGGAGAAGCGGGTGTTCCCTTTTTCGCGCTTTCTGGTTCTGAGTTTGTAGAAATGTTTGTGGGTGTCGGTGCTAGCCGAGTCCGCGATCTGTTCAAACGTGCGAAGGAAAATAGTCCTTGTCTCATCTTTATTGATGAAATTGATGCCGTAGGTCGTCAACGTGGTGCTGGAATTGGTGGTGGCAACGATGAGCGCGAACAAACGCTCAATCAGCTGCTGACAGAAATGGATGGCTTTGAAGGAAATAGTGGAATTATCATTCTTGCCGCAACCAATAGACCTGATGTTCTTGACTCTGCGCTAATGCGTCCAGGTCGTTTTGACCGTCAAGTCACTGTCGATGCCCCCGATATCAAAGGCCGACTTTCCATTCTTGAAGTTCACTCCAGGAACAAAAAGCTCGACGAAAACCTAACTCTTGAGAGCATTGCAAGAAGGACTCCAGGTTTTACAGGGGCAGACCTTGCCAATTTGTTGAACGAAGCGGCGATCCTTACGGCACGACGTCGCAAGGAAAGCATTGGAATTTCAGAAATTGATGATGCTGTGGATCGCATCATTGCTGGTATGGAGGGCCACCCCCTTACAGATGGTCGAAGCAAGAGACTGATTGCCTATCACGAAGTTGGACATGCTTTAGTTGGCACCCTTGTTAAAGATCATGATCCTGTTCAAAAGGTCACGCTCATTCCACGTGGACAGGCACAAGGCTTGACCTGGTTTTCACCTGATGAAGAGCAGATGTTGGTCTCACGCGCCCAGCTCAAAGCTCGAATCATGGGAGCTCTAGGAGGTCGTGCTGCTGAAGACGTTGTATTTGGTCACTCCGAGATCACAACTGGCGCCGGTGGTGACATTCAAATGGTGGCCTCTTTAGCTCGCCAAATGGTGACTCAATTTGGAATGAGCCAGTTAGGACCAATGGCACTTGAGGGTGGCAATCAGGAAGTTTTCCTTGGTCGTGATTTGATGACAAGGAGTGATGTTTCCGATGCCATCTCTAAACAGATTGATGAGCAGGTTCGTTTAATCGTGATGAAGTGCTACGAAGAAACTGTTGTACTCGTTGGTCAACATCGCCAAGCTATGGATAAATTAGTGGAGCAGCTCATCGAACAGGAAACGTTAGATGGTGATGAATTCCGTGATGTTGTTGCTGAATTTGCTGAAATACCCGAAAAAGAGCGATTCTCTCCCCTGCTTGCATAACAAAAAAGACCAGGTTTTTTATAAACCTGGTCTTTTGATTATTTGGAATTAATTTCAAAGACCCTCATTACGAGGGTCTTTTTTTTATACAGAGCGAACAGGGCTCTTATCAATGACATTGTCGATCAAGCCGTACTCCATAGCCTGTTGTGGAGACATAAAGAAATCGCGGTCGGTATCGGCTTGGATTTTGTCTAGTGGTTGTCCAGTCCGATCAGCCAATTCATGATTCAGCCGATCTTTAAGGAACAAGATTTCGTCAGCTTGGATTCGAATATCACTGGCTTGACCACTTGCGCCTCCCAAGGGCTGGTGAATCATGATCCGAGAATGCTGCAAGCTGCTGCGCTTGCCTTTTGCTCCTGCGCAAAGCAGGAATGCACCCATGCTCGCAGCAAGGCCAACACAAACGGTATGGACATCCGGCTTGATGTGCTGCATGGTGTCAAAAATTCCAAGCCCGTCGTAAACAGAGCCACCTGGAGAATTCACATATAGAAAGATCTCTTTTTCGGGATCTTCTGCTTCAAGAAAAAGAAGCTGAGCAACGATTCGATTTGCGGAATCGCTGGTGACAGGCTCCCCTAAGAAGATGATTCGCTCCCTTAAGAGACGAGAATAAATATCAAAAGCCCTTTCTCCTCTTCCTGATTCCTCGATCACGATCGGGATCATGTTGCATTGCTTCAGTTAGAACAATCCTAACGGCGGCAGCAGCGGCGCTATGGTCTTAATTCAAAGTGGGGTGGAAGGACCTTGACGGATCAACGGACGATCGCTGACAGCAAGCGTGCCTTCCATGCAGCTTTTCCCTACGTCATTCCGTCTCTGTACAGAAGAACGGCAGACGAGCTCTTGGTTGAGCTGCACTTACTTAGTCATCAACAGCATTTCAAAAGCGACGCTTTATTCGCTGTGGGCCTGCGTCAGGTGTTTCAGGCGTTCACCCAGGGCTACAAGCCCGAAAAACACCTTGATGAGCTCTATGCGGCCATTTGCACGTGCAATGGGTTCGATCCGGAGGCTTTGAAACAGCTGGCAGAGGGATCGACCTCAGCCGTTTCAGGACATACCGTTAGTGAAGTGCGTGAATGGCTTTCCAATCGCGGAGCTGGGGCTCCAGAGCCTTTGGCATCGGGTATTTCTAGTGTTGGCGGTGAATCTTTTCACTATTCGCGTTTGATGGCTGTGGGCTTGTTGAGCCTGCTCTCCTCCGCTCAAGGTGGTGAACCATCCGACCCTGTTGAGCTCAAAACCCTTGCCCATGAAATTGGTGAGCAACTTGGACTATCCAAGCCTCGTCTTGACAAGGATCTCAGCCTGTACACATCCAATCTTGAAAAGATGGCTCAGGCTGTGGAACTGATTGAAGAAACCTTGGCTGCTGAACGTCGCAAACGGGAACGTCAGGAGGCTGATTCTCAAGCCAGCGATTCCAAGACACCCGAAGCTCAATCTGAGTCGTCCGAGGATTCAGCTGCGGAAGAGAGCACTAATTGACCACTGATCTTCCACCAAGCTTGTTGGGCTGAAGCCTTCAGGTTGGACGAATTGATTGCTGGTTCGATTTGAAGATGTAAGGAATCGGCCTGCTTTAGGAGTGCAGGCCAGGATCCGTTCATCAATCCGAGCGATGCGAGATTGCTGGGACGGGCATTGAGCTTCAGTGCTAATAGCTTTGATATTGGAAGAACTTGATAAAACGGTTTTGTGTCAGGAAGACTTGCTAGTCCAGCACTCAACAGCATGGAATTTTTGGAGTATTGCAACCAACGCCAACCACCCACAATCTTGTTTTGCCCTTCACGCTTATCTTTCCAAATCACGGCATCTGATTTTTGGTCTTTGTTCTTAGCTGGGTTGATGCGTTGAAAGCCACGTTCTTCTAAGTGGTTGCTCACTCGATCAAGAACTGAGGCCCATGCGGCAGCTCCTCCAGGCAACGGTGCCTGAAATTGAAGCCCCGCTCGGTAAGCACCTTTGGCTTGTTGTTTAAGACGGAGCGAAAACGGTGACAGCGCAAGCCTTGATCGAATCGATTGATTGACTCCGTACTGAGCTTCCAAGGGCTCCTGGATGATTTGGCGACTCAGCAGTTTGCCCAGGATTAAATCGACTCGGGCTCCATTCACTTCTAGAAGACTGTCTTCATCAAATTTTGCTGGCTTTTGACGATTAGAAACTGAAAAAATCCACCCTTGTTTTGGTTGTGATGCGGCAAGAGCGAGAGAGCGATCACCAACGACTCCACCCCAATGGAGTGTGTTGCCGATCAGGCGAAGTGCAAGGCATCCGTGACTCGCCTGCTGAAGCAAGGTAGCTGTTGTTCCACTTATGGCAGCGAGTGCATCGCTCGTCCAAAACACGGCAGGAGCGTTAGCTAGACGCTGCATGCAACGGCTTTGAAGGGATGTTGGTTGAGCCGGACGTTCGGGTTGGCGTTTAAGTCTTTGAATAAGCTGTTGACGATGCAACTCATCGGAGCCAAGCAACGTCAACCCCAAGACTTGGTGTTTGCGTAAATTTTTGGAGTCGGTGGCGAGGAGTTGATCCGGAAGAATCAAATAGGCGTCGCCATCGTCTGACCATCCCTGCCACCAGATCGAGCGACCTTGCCGTTTCCATAAGTTTGCAGCTCGAACCAGGCCAAGGCGTTGATTCCAAAGCTTGGGAGCTGGTCGTTTTGAATCTCCGTGAAAAGACTGCATCAAACTGAATGCCCCTGAGACACGAGTCAGTGATGCATTTATTCCATCGTCTTGAAGTGATGGCTGATTCAGAATGACGCCGATCAAGCCGCTCAATAAAACAGCCCCTAAACCCAGTGTCGTGACGGGTAGGGACTGAGCGATTGATCGGTAAGTGGAGATCTTCAGGAGTGAGTCAGCTGCGGTCACGAGAACGCCTGCGGCGACGATCTTTCCACTCGATGGTGGAGAGGTAAGCAACTATCACGCTGACAAAGACCAATAGAACCGCAGCGGTCATCGCCAATCCCTGACTGACGATGGGAGCTTGCAGTGCTTCGTTCACTTCAGAAATTCACGGTGCCATCACCATTACGACCCCAGACCACCATCGCGATCGAGAAACTGAAGACAGCAGCGAGGGATGCCCAGGCAATCGTGAACAGCATTGAAATAACGCTTGAATGCAGTGAGCTTACCTAGGTTTCCCCTCGGAACTGACTGGTTGATTCATTACTTCTTATGACCATGGCAACACCTGGAACTGCAAGCGTCCTTCAGCCGGAACGTACAACACTGCGTTATCCGAATGCCAGAGTCATCGTTCTCAACGATGACGTCAATACGTTTGAACACGTGGTTGAGTGTTTATGCAAAATCATCCCAGGGATGACTAGTGATAGGGCTTGGACACTTGCCCATCAAGTCGATGGAGAAGGTGCTGCAGAAGTGTGGGCTGGTCCCCTTGAACCCGCAGAGCTCTACCACCAACAACTCAGTAGTGAGGGACTCACGATGGCTCCATTGGAACGCAATTAATGCCACTAGCCGCAACCATTGAAATGAATGACGTCCCAGGTCTTCGCTGGCCGACCCTGCTCCGTTTAAGTCTCTTTCAAGCTTGTCTTGGAACCCTTGCTGTTCTATTCACCGGGACCTTTAATCGGATTCTGATTACAGAACTTGCCTTTCCTGCATTGCTTGCGGGTGGAGGTTTGGGATTTGAGCAATTGGTCTCACCAGCACGGGTTCTGTTCGGACATCTCAGTGACTCCCATCCATTAATGGGCAAACATCGAACGCCTTATGTTCTGCTAGGGACGGTCGCTATCTGTCTGTTGGCGATTCTCAGTGTTCCTGTCAGTTTCAAAGTGAAGGAGGCTCTCGACAGCGGATCACCCTTGATAGCCACTGCTGGAATTGCTGCATTTTGTGGTTTATTTGCTCTCTATGGATTGGGTACTTCTTTAGCAAGCACGTCTTACTTAGCCCTTGTTATTGATCGCACAACCGAAGAGCAAAGACCGCGATGCATCGGTGTGATTTGGGCGATGCTCACAGTAGGAATCATTGTTGGTGCGATTGCAATCAGTCTTGCCGTCCGCTCAATTGATGGAATATCAGATCCAGTGATTCTTCAGAGCTGGCTTCAGAAATTTATGATCGCGATTACTTCAATTGTGATGGTATTGGCCATTATCTCCACCTGGGGCGTTGAAAAAAGAACCGCTCCTGGTTCTGTTCGATCTGTACAGGATTTGGTAACCCTTAAAGATGCCTGGGGTGTTGTTACATCAAGTCGTCAAATTGTTATATTTTTTGGATTTTTAGTTTTATTCACTCTTGGACTATTTTTACAGGATCCAATCTTAGAAAGTTTTGGTGCAGAAGTATTTGGTATGCCTGTCTCTAAGACTACTTTGCTTAATGCATGGTGGGGTTCAGGGACCCTTGTTGGTCTACTTTTGGCAGGCTGGTTTATCACACCGAAACTTGGAAAGTTGGCCACTGCCCGTTTGGGTTGCTGGATGGTCATGGGTTCTTTATCCCTGCTGGTGGTCAGTGGCTGGCAGCAAGCTTCAGGACTCCTTCCTGTCGTGATGGTGTTGTTTGGCTTAGCTGCCGGGGTTGGTACCAATAGTGCTCTCACCTTGATGCTTGATCTCACTCTTCCAGCGATGGCTGGAACCTTTGTAGGCATTTGGGGGTTAGCGCAAGCTCTGTCTCGCGGGTTTGGGAAGGTCGTGGGTGGTGGTCTGCTTGATCTTGGTCGTCAGCTTTTACCCAATGCTGGTCCAATGGCAGGTTATGGCTTAGTTTTTACGATTGAAATCCTTGTTATGGCAGGGGCTCTGATTGTTTTAAATCAACTCAGCGTCGCTCAATTCAGAGAAACCACTACACAACGACTCGACATGGTGTTGATGGCAGAAATTGACGCTTGAATCAAGCAGCAGGTTTACGCGTAGATCGAGTTAGCGACAACAGGGATTTCGTGCGCAACCGTTGTGTTTGAGCAGCAAAGACATACTGAATCACTTTTCCAGGGCAAAGAGCGAGACCCCGCACTTCATCACCATGGACCTCTGCCGTAAGGATCTTGGCTTTAGAGCCCAGTCGAGATGTCAACGGACCAGAGATCTCAGTTCTGAGGGAGTCGACAGATCGGAGCATGGCTCGCAAGGAACACTTACCTGATCTCTAGCCAGAGTGGCTAACTTAAACAAGCATTATTTTTGAACCCCTAGTGGGCCGTCTCGTCATTACCCACAGCACCTACGTGAAGGGCCTCATACCCTGGCTCAAGGTGTTGGCGAATGACCCACAGATCCAGACCATTACCCCAGGAGTGATTGCAAGGGTTAAGGGACGTTGCCAAGATTTAATCCTGAGACCATCGGTTCCAATAAGAGGTGGATTCAAGTTGATGGCACGGCGTGGAAGGAGTGCTCAGGAGGTGTTTGTGATTACAACTTTGGAGAAAACGGATTTAATCGAACGTTTAGCGAGCACTAGATCTTTAATTCTCTGAATACATTAAATGAGAATAATCATTAAACTTTTATCTCCAAAAATCGTTCGATAATTTTAGCCTATAATTATTTTGTTAACTCAAATGTTTTTGCAACTTTCCATGTTGCTCGTATTTCTTTGTCTTGTCGACTATTTCCTGTTTCATAGTCTCCCTCATATCCCAAAACCACTGTTTTTTGCTGATTGAGTTGGCATGTTCGATTGAAAAGTGTGTATTCCATTCCAAATCGCATGGTTTCTTTTCTTGTTTCTTCTTGCCAATTGCTGCATCTTTCTTCAGCTTCCACACCTTCAGCCATATTGTCAGGCGACATAAAATCGCTGCAGCCAACCAGCCCTAACAGCAGTGTGAAAAATGCCAGGCGTTTCATCTGAGTCCCTTCTGTAGAAGCATTTTAGCCTTTTTGCCCAACACGCCAATGGTTAATGATTGTTCGCGTCAGGCACTCGATAACAAATGCCTTCTCTAAGCACTACTAAAAATGAAGAAATCTTTATCCGTTGGATAATCTAAGTCCTTGCCACCAGTAGATATCAAGGGATTTACCTTAGACGAGAATATTTTCGGCGTGCAAACCACTGGTTTGTGGTTCTTCAGCTTCAACATGCTCCAGGACAATTGCAGGCACTATGAAGACCATAGCTAATAGCCAAAAACTCAAGAAATTATTTGTTTTTTGCTTGCGTTTGAAAAGATATCGAGCCATGATTTTGTTTCTAGTGATAAAAATCTAGCAGCGACAAGGCATTGCTTTGTGAGCTTAAGGTTGGCATTGCATTAGAACAAGCTGAGCACTCATTGAGTGTTAAAGCTGTTTAGCTGCTTGTTCAGAGTTTTAAATGATCAAAGTCTCTTGGGACTAGTGAAAATCCTCTGTCAGAGAGATACTAAACATCGTCATCTTTGATGAATGGTTAGATCAGCTTCATCAAACAACCAGTGACCGAAAGTCAAAATCAGACTTTTCTGCAATAAATAACGCTAATGCCCGTTCATTACGTATGGATCATGCCTTGATTTTGGTGAACCGCTGTGCCGTGCGAGCCCCAGTGTTCGACCTGGAGTTACCAGAAGGGGCGAAAGATTTCGAGAGGATTCGTTTCCGGCTACAAGGCCGGTTTACGGCACCAACACGACAGTCACCCCATGTCGAAAGAGAGTCAGATCAGAGCACTAGAGAAAGGCTGTCACCAACACAGCAGTTCTCTACCAATTTAGGGGAAGAGGCCAGATTTCACGAATGCTTTCCAGCATTTGTTGTCCTCGCTCAGAACGCTCATCAGCGCTATGGCCCTTGAGCAGGGTGGTCACATGCCCCACTTTGCGCCCAGGGATCTCATCTTTTCCGTACCAATGCAAATGCAATGCCTCGATTGAGCGAAGTTTTGAAAGCCGCTCCTCAAGCGGTTCAGCCTGATCAGCACTGAGACCAAGCAGATTGACCATCAAGGATCCATCGGCAATGAATTCTGGATTAGGGACATCTAGCCCTGCCGCTATACAGAGTTGTTGATCAAATTGGCTGCTTGAACAAGCTTCAATTGAAAAATGCCCTGAATTATGCGTTCTAGGGGCTACTTCATTGACAAATAAACCCTCTGCTCCATAGAAAAACTCCAATGTCATGACTCCCACATAGCTGAGCTTTGTGAGAAGTGAGGCCGCGATGTTGTAGGCCGTTGCTTCAACGAGTTGACTGACTGGTGCAGGTGCGATGACCCAATCGCAAACTTGATTTTTCTGGTGCGTTTCAGCTA
>Ga0257106_1000174_pt1 | contig 40449 bp, 28 predicted proteins | sample LP_taG_3_FD_190177 | JGI IMG/M metagenome (GOLD analysis project Ga0257106, IMG submission 190177) | Marine microbial communities from Northeast Subartic Pacific Ocean, Canada - LP_J_2011_P26_10m | ecosystem: Environmental > Aquatic > Marine > Oceanic | place: Canada: Northeast Subartic Pacific...
CTACGTCCCCTTCCTCTCCCCCACTACCTCCTAACGATGCCGGCGGCTCCACCAACCTCGCAAAATCCGGCCGCACCGAGAACGTCGCAAACTGCCTCGCCGCCGCGTCCTTCTCGAAATCGTACCTCACCGCCTCGCCTCCGTTAAACTCTCGCCACTCATCAATCTCTTTCCACTCCACGTCGTCGTCCGCGTTGCTCTCGCGCTCTCCTCCCACATCTTTCCTCCCTCTCCCGCTAAACCCCACCTTCGCTTTATACTTCACCCGAAACGAAACGTCCGCAAACTTCCAATACGGTATCAACGTCTTCGAAACCGTCGCTCCGCCGCCGCCGCCCGCCGCCTTCGACGACGACGACGACGAAGAAGAATCAACAACTTTCCTCGGTCGCAACGGATCGCGCTTCAGCCATCTCTCAAAAATCGCCAGCGCTTCTTTCTCCGTCTCGACGGTAAACGCGACCGTTTTCGCCCGGCACGATCCGAGAACGTGTTCTTGTTCTCGTCCAAGTCGTTCTTTGTCTTCTTTGTCTTCTTCTTCTTCCTCGCGTTCAAAGCGAGGAGAGTTCAACGACGACGACGATGAAAACAGCGTTTTGGCGGCGCGCAGAATAACACCATGATGAGAAGGATTTTGATATTGCGCAGGAGGGGCAGATGTCGTCGTCTGAATCGTCGTCGTCGTCATCCAGCGTTGAAATCTTCTTCGTAAACATGACGACATGATGAATGCGCGCGCAAACAACAGAAGAAGACAAAGAAGAAGCAAACGGCTTTCGACGAGAAGACGACGACGACGAGGTGACGACGTTAGTACTCCTGCTCCGAAAAGGGAGGAAAAATCATCGTCGGTATGGTCGTTTACGTCGTCATCATCGCGGGGTAAAGTAAATGTTTTTGAAGAGTTTCGTTGTTGTTTGTTTCAGATGAAAGAAAGTGAGAGTAAAATGTTGTATTACATCAAACGGCGCTTTGCTCTTTTTCACTCTCATTCGGTCGTTTTCGTTCGCTAATAGTACTTCTCTCTTCCTCCCTCCTACTAATCGTCGTCGTGGTTTTTGTCGTTCGGTAGTTTTTGCGATGATGATCTTCTTTCTCGTCATCACGTGATGCTCATCATCCCCCGCAAAACCATCTCTCGCAACTGCCACGTCGGCTTGCTAAATTTCCTCCCGTCTTCGGTTTCAAACTCCACGTCGGATAACTGCATGGCCCATAAATAGTGCACGGATTGAATGTCGTCGTTGGCACCTTCGATAATTTCTTTCGTTTTCGCGTCGCGGACGCAGTTGACTTGTTGGCAGGCGAATTGTAAAACCACGGTTGGGGAGTTATCGAGGACGCGGATTTCCACGAGTTCGAGTTCGCTGACGTGTAATAATCGCGCGTCGACGACGTGACCTAAAGACTTCCAGGCGTTGATTTGACCGTCCATGCGTTCGATGATTTCCGGGGAAATGTTTTCCATTTTCTTCAACGACTCGACGTCGCCGAGGAGGTAGGATTTGATGACGTCCGGTACCGTGGATTTGACTTCGCTCAAGAAATCAGACGTGTTGAAACCAACGTCCATTTGGCGTATGAGTTTCATCGCTTCCGCTTGGTCGGTTTCACCGAAAAACGATTCGGAGGCGTCTTGGATGCGATGGACCATGGGGGAGTCCGAGGTTTCCCATCGTTCGCGCAAATCTTCTTGGACATTTTTCAGTTTTTTCACCGCTTCGGATTGTTGCAGTTTATCTAAATTTTCCTCGCTAAATCCGAGCTTTTGTTTCACGTCTTCAAACATGCGCTCGAATCGAGTTGGGTCTTTCGGCTTGACGATTTGTACCGCGGTCGAGGCAGGCGCGTCGCCGTCTCCTCCCCCAGCGGTGGCGGCGGCGTAATCTCGCATTTCCTTTTCGCGCTGTTTTTTCCGTTTTTCTTTAAACTGTTCGGTTTCGTCCATGTTGAGCAAACGCACTTCTTCTCGGATGGCGTCGAGGGCGACGTTAAAGTAACGGCCGATAAACGACGTCGATGCCGACGCCGACGACGTTTTTTTCGATTTTTCACTCGACGACGACGCCGACGACGCGCTGTTGCTGCTGCTACTGTCAGAGGAAGATGATTCAGGGGAAGCTTCTTTTTCCTCGCTCGCCCCTGAAGCGCTTGTTGCGCCGCCGCCTTTGCCAAACATCCTCTCCATCCCAACCTCTCTCTTCATCTCCTCCTTAAACTTCTTCGCTTCAGAAAACGCCTCTTTCACGCGTGGATCCGACTGTAACTTCTCTCGTTGTTTCCGAAACGCGTTCAATAAATCTTGCGCTTTCGCAGACGTGGTGGATTTTGCACCTTCGACTCCATCTGTTTTCTTCTCCTTCTTTGTTGCATCATCATCATCATCCTTCTCTCGTTCGTTTCTTGTCGAACTGCTTTTGCTGTTACTGTTACTGCTGTCACTGCTCGACGACGACGACGACGGCGACGCGTCGCTGCTCATCCCCCGTCGTCCTCCACTTTTCGAAGAAGTAGAAGAAGAAGTTAAAGAAGAAGAAGAAGAAAAAGAAATCCATCGCCGATTTTTTCCATCGTCATCAAACTCATCAAACTCATCATCCTTTCCGTGAACGTTGTCGTTATTGTTGTCGCTCAGAAAAGAAAAAGAAAAACGCGTCGAACTCGAAAGTCTTCTTCGTCCGGCGATGGCGATCATATTTCTCTCTCTTTTACTCTCTCTCACTCTCTCTTACTCTCTGTTAACGTGCGGCGGTCGTTTTTTGCACAAAAAAAGTTTGTTTCCCTGTCGGAGCTTTTTCTGAGGGTCATTTTTAAGGGACTCGTGAAAAAATACGAGCACTACAAATACGAGCACACACGCTTTCTGATACGTACTTCCTCTACCACCTCTCTGCCACTCCTGGGGCACCCTTGTTGTCATCTTTCCAGCGCTCTTACTCTTCGCACATATGCTGGTTAAAGTTCGGCGATCGCGATTGGAGATCTCAACGCACACGCGCCGTTAAAGATTATTCGCACATATTCAAAAGACAGAGGAGAGAAAACGACTTATTAAAAAGAAGGAAAGACGAGGAAAAAATATCTGCTGTTCCGATGACTGAGTTCTCTCCCAAACGGACGTTACGTTCTTCTCGTTCTACTGACGCTAAAACGTCCGAGACCCCGGGGGTCGTTGACGATGCAACTCAACCTCCTCCCAACAGTTCCCCTGGTGAACAACAACAACATGCTGCAGGGAGAGAAAAATGGTGAAACGACACCAAAATTTTACCTTTTTTTTTCGGTTTGGTACAGTCACGTTAGACAACTGCTGAGAGACAATTTTACGACACATTGAACTACTTTAAAGGAGTACACGTACTCACAGGCACGCGACAAACCCACGTTTTGTCTTCTCGAAGCTCTTTCTCTCTTTTTTTCTCTCTCTCTCTGTGTTTTTGTGCGTGTTTTTGTGCGTGCTTTAGAGCATACGCACAACACAGAGGTACTTCCGAGAAAGAGATACGATGGAGGTCATTTCCCCATCGGCAACTGTTTCATCATCATCATCATCGAAAACAACAACAACAACGAAGGACGACGACGTGAGAATAATAAATAATACGTTCCTCGTGTTCTTCGTGAACTCTCGCTCGGGGTCACGCGCATCTCTCACTTTACACGACCGAATCAAACGCAGATATCAAACGCACAAAGATTGCGAAGTGATTTTCCTAGACGAATATCAAGGCAACCAAGAGGTGTTGAGAGAACGCGTGCGGTACGAAGCGTACCGCAGACACAACAATGTAGAGAAAAAGGAGAAGAGACCCGTAATGAGAGCACGAGCGGTGGCGTGTGGAGGGGACGGGACGGTGTCGTGGACGTTTTCTTTGTTGAAAACCGCGTGCGAAGAAGAGGAAAGAGAGTTTGGTTTATCGGCGGGATATTGCGTTCCGGTCGGGCAACTTCCGATGGGGACCGGGAACGAGTTCGCGAGAGTGTTCGGATGGAACGAATCGAAAGACCGGTGGGAGAACGATTTCGACGCGTTTTGCGAAGAAATGAAACGAGGGGAGATTGCGACGGCGGATTTGTGGAAGTTTGTCAGCGAGAGCGTGGTTGATTTGCCGAAAAGCGGGGAGAGCGACAACAACGGAAAGACGAAGAAGACGAAGATGTTGAAGGAGTATTTTTCATCTTCTTCGAAATCTTCGTTGTTGCGACAAAGAAGTGCCGCTCCTACTACTACTAGAGGAGAAGAACAAAAAGAAAAAGAAGAAGAAAAAGGACGACGACGACGAAACTGGTCGTTTTCGGGACATTTGCGTTCACCGTCTGAACTCGAGGAGACTTTGGTTGAATCCATACGAGATCACGACTCGACGCAGACGACGCCGCATCCGAGTTTGCCCGCTTCGCTGTTCGCGGATCCACCGTTGAGTCCCCCCGGGGCGACGACGCAGATGGATCTGGTACAGAAAAGACGAGAATTCGTACCGCCAAAGTTAATCGTCGAAGAAACGAACAAAGCGACAACAACAAAAACGACGACGACGACGAATCCTTTCGTATCTTTACCTCCAGGAGAACACGTTCGAAATGACTCGATCGCGTCGTCGACGTCGTATATGTCCGCGATTGAAGGTGTCGTCGACGAAGAGAAGGAAGAGTACGACGGAGCTAAAGATATCGAAGCCGGGGGCGCTAAAACGTCTCCGCCTCTGGTGAAAGTAGAAAAATTCGAAAAGCTCTCCGCCTGTTTCTTCTCGGTAGGTTTCGACGCCGGCATCGCTTTACAGTTCCACCAATTTCGAGAGAAAACGGAAAAATGTTGCGTCGTTCCAAAAACAGTCTCCGCCAACGTCGCGGGATACGGCGTCCTGGGCGCGTTAGAGTGGCTTGCTAAACGCCGTTACCTTACACCGAAAACAATCCTCCTTTACGTGGACAACAAACAAATACCGATCCCGGAGCGCGCGAACACCATCCAAATCTTCAACATCCACTCCTCCACGACCGGCGTGGATTTCTTCGGCTCTGGCGAAAAATCCAAACCGCACGAGCACTTGCAAGACTTCCAACCGCCGTCTGTCCAAGACGGCTTAGTCGAAGTCGTCGCCACGTACGGCGTCGGCCACCTTTCCGCCATTCGCTTTCGAATGACGCACTCCCACCGCTTGGCGCAAGGCAAGAAAGTAGAAATCGTCTTGAAGCGACCGTTGCCGGTTCAAGTGGACGGCGAGCCGTGGTTAAACCCACCGGGGAGGTTAAAGTTCACCTTCTCTCGCTCTTGGCCGGTGGTTTTAGGTTTAGGCGAGTTACGAAACGTGTGCCCTTCTCCTCCGCCTCCTCCTCCTTCTAAAAGCACGTCTCCTTCGCCTTCGTCGTCGAAACACCGCGGAAACCACGACGACGACGAAAAGAAGAGCAAAACCGCCGCCAAAAGAGTCATCGCACCACCACCCTTCGGAGACGAGATGGTTTGATAGCAGAGAGAGAAAAGAGAGAGAAAAGAAACATAAACAAAAAGTTTCGCATAGCGCGTACCGCGGTTGTACGGCAGAAACATCTCATTTTTGGGAGAGACATCACCACAAAAATCACGCCGTAAAAACACACACAAAACGTGCTCGTTACAATGCTCTTCTCGATCTGTGCCCGACGAATTTCACGATGAGCTCGTTCACGTCTTTTTCGAAAGTCTGTCGGTCTTGTCTGTGTTCCTCGTCGTCTGAATCCTCCTCCTTCTCATCGAAGAAGAAGAAGAAGAATGCGACGAGAATTTCCCCGCCGGGGAAGCAAAGATACCGTCGAGAATTCAAAGAAGAAGACGAAGAAGACATCGACGGGCAATTCGCACTAATTCGATTCAAACGGTGGCTGAAATCCTTACAGATCGAAACGACGTGTACGTCTGAATTCGTATTCACGCGCAAAATGGGGATCGGCGGGATCGTTTTGGAGGATAAAGAGGAGCAAGATTTGATTTTTCGGATACCGTTAGGGGAGAGGAGGAGGACTTCTCGCGGTGTCGCCGGGACGAATTCGACGGAAACGACGTTACCGACGGCGATGCGATGGGACGTATTTTTACGCGCCGATTGCGAACAGCTCGGGTTTAGCTCGAAAGTTGGGGAGATTTTCGTGAAAGAACAGTTAGCGAGTAAACTGAGAGGTGTTTTGATCGAAGACGATGAAGATGAAGATGACGAGGACGGGGCGAACGCGTCGTCGTCGTTTCCGTTGGATTCGACGAGGACGAGCATGTTGGCGATGGCGCTGATGTATCAGGATCTGAAAGCGAGGAGTACTCGAAGAGCGGAAGAGTTAGGAGGAGAAAACGGAGATGAGAAGGAAGAAAGCTCGGGGGATGATTATTCACCTCATTGGCAGGCGTACGTGGATTTGTTGCCGACGAACGTGGATTCGCTTTTGTTGTGGTCGATGGAGGAGTTGGCGTTTTTGCAAAACAGTCGAATCGGAGAGAGAGCGAAACGGAGGAAGAAATTGGTCGCAGAGGAGTTTCAAGTTTTATTTTCCAACGCGAGGTTACGGGAAGAGTTTGAGCGGTTGATGATGACGCAGACAAAACAGACGCAGACTTCTACTTCGCCTCTAAACCCGAGAGAAACGATTCGACGTCGACGACAACGACAACGACTGACGCCGTTTCGATTCGAGACGTTGCGAGAATGGTTCGAATGGGCGTACGCCACGGTATTAGCGCGCGCGTTTACGCTTCCGGAAATCGAAAACGGCGCTTTGCTCCTCTGTCCGGGCTTGGATATATTCAATTCCGCGAGAGACGCGGCGAAATGCGAGGTGCGACTTTCTCCTCACGACGACATCTCTTTGCACGCGACGGTGGGCGGATATCGCGCCGGAACGCAAGCCTTTCACGATTACGCCGATAAAAGTAGTGGCGGCGCGCTTCTCGAGTTTGGTTTTATCTACGACGACGACGAGCGGTTGAATTTCCCGCTTTTTACGGACGACGACGACGAAAAAGAAAAAGCAAACGAGTCGACGACGTTCATTTACGAAGGCGCGACGGAAATCGAAATCTCCGCCACCGCCGTGTTGCGCGACTTCTTGACGCACCCGCGCGTTCTCGAAAAATGCAAACAACTCGACGTCCTCGCTCCGTCCTCGACGACCGAAAGACCCGTCCTCCGCAAATTCCTCCTCTCCAACGTCACCGAAATGCCGTGGGACTCCTCCGCGGAAACAAAAATCCTCCATCCTTCCTTCCAATGCGTCTCGAAAGATTTACTCGACATCGTCCAAACGATCGAACGAGAATGTATAACGACAACAAAAACCCCAACGACGACCACCACCGCGTCATCTTTGTTGCGACGAATATACAAACGCGAATTCGCTCGATACTCGGCGACGTCCATCGCGGAAGATTTGACCGCGTTACGGCGAATACAACAACGCCTAAAAGTCGACGGGACCGAGGAACGTCGCGGCGACAAAAACCGAAAACAACGAAGCCAAAAAAGAGTCCTCGTCGCTTTGAAACTTCGTCTGAGCGAAAAAATCTTGCTCCGAGCGTGCTTGAACGACACCGCGTTCGCCTCGTCGTAAAAGCGTAGGAGCGTGTATGATTGAAACGCGCAGCGGTTACAATCATCACATTTAATAAGGGGAATAGTTATTCTTCTACGCTCACTTTTATTACAGCACACTTCGCTAAAGTACTCCATATCTCTGCGTTCTAAACGTTCTTCTTCTATCGTTGTTCCTCTTTCAAAACCTCCTCCAGTTCCTCTTTCGCCACTGGAAGCAGAAGCTCATCTTCACTTCTTCCATCGTCCAAAACGTTCAAAGAAGAAGTCACCCCCGGAGGAAAATACGACAGGAAAACCATCGCAGACAAGGAGAATAAAACGAAAAGCACGAGTACTTTCCCGTCGATGATGTTTTTAGTAGTGTGAGGTCGTTGTTCGTCCTCGCGTTTCATTGGACGCGAGAGTAGTGTGAAGACATTCGTCAGAGCAAAACGAAGAAAGGAAAACAAAAAAGAAGAGAGTAAGCGAGACAGACTGAGGAGTAAGAACTAAGCACTTATCGAGCCAAATTTGAGTAAGAAATAAGCACTTACTTAGTACGTATGATCACTCTAAAACCCTAAATAAGTGCACGCCTTCTCTCCTCTTTTTTGGTTGGTGTCCCGCCAAAATTTGGACTCTTTCGACGCACACATCTATTCATCTCTCGTCGCATCCTCTCGCCGCTCGGGATGACGACGACGACGACCAAACAGCATAAACAGCACAAGCAGCAAAGGAGCAACAACACCACGAATAATTCATCCTCCGGGGCTTTAACGACGACGAATGCGACGACAAAAAATCGAAGATACAATCTCCGCTCGATTGGAAAAGAGATCAACATCAACTCTTCGAGAGGGTCGGACCTTTCCGAACGAGACGCTTTAAACAGCGGCAAAGTTTTAACCCCATCGTCTGCGGTGATTCGAAAGACGTTTGATTTCGAGAACGTTGCGTTCGACGACGACGGAGACGACGTTTTGTTGTTTATCACACCGTCGACGGAGAAGAAGAAGAAGAAGAAGACAGTAAAGTCAAAATCGAGAGAAACGACGACGACGAAGAAGACGAAGGGAACAAAGAGAGGGAGGACGAAAGCGTCGAACAACAACAACAACAACAGAGGGAAAAAGAAGAAGAAAGACGCGAGCGGGAGCGGGTACGCGACGCCAATCGCGACGTATTTTACGAGCGACGAAGGGTCGCGGCACGCCGCGACGACGACGACGACGACGACGATGCCGGAGGAAGGCGACGATACGACTGCGCGAATACGCGGTAAAAACAACGACGCGAGTTTCGACGCGAAGGCGAAAACGCCTTTGGGAAATGGAGAAGAGGTTGGCGACGACGGCGGTCGGAGGAGTAGTCCGGTGAGCATGCGGAAGTGGATGAGGGAAGCGTTGTTGAACGCGCCGGTTAAAGTTGGGCAGAAGATGAAGTTTGATTTAGATGAGACACCTCCGAATGATACGAATTATTATTATAAGACGAATAACAACAGGTCGTCGTTCGCGTCGCCGAAGAAGGACGTCAATAGCATAAACAACAATAACGACAATAATAATAATAATAATAACAACAACAACATTAACAACATCAACAATAACGCGAGTAACAATAGTAACGCGGTGACGCCGACGGTCGCCAACGGTGGAGGCATGACGACGCCGAGGTTTAAAAACGTGACGCCGAGAGATATCTTCTCTTCGTTGCGCACGACGCCGATTTGAAGTCTGTCTGTGAGAGAGAGAGAGAGAAAGAGAGATTGTACTAATAATACTTTAAAAATACATTGAGAAGAGACAAACCAGAGCGGGAACTGTATACCGGCTCGTTGTGATTTTATATACTATATACATACATGTGTGAATTGGGTGGATTATTATATATACTCATGATAATAATAATAATGATCAACGCGTGTTTGTCATGACATCTACTTGGTTTAAACTCTCTCTTTCTCTCTCTCTCTCGCATGACTTCTATTTTAATCTCCGTTCGTATTTCTTAAATTAGTAAAAACGTTTCTTATTTTCTAACCTCAAAAAGTGTTTCGCGTGTATCGTAAATTGACTCAAGCGGCGGCATCGTTTCCCGGCACGAGATGCGGCTCGACGATTTGGCGAGCGAATTCAGGAAGCACGAAAGCTGCCGAGTGAATAGCCGAGTTGTAATATTTCAGCGGCTTCAGCGTTGATCCTTCTTTCGTTTTCGGCGCTTCTCGACTGGGCCGTTCGAACGTGACCGTCTTCCCATCTCCCTCGGGCTTTGAAGCTAACACGAACCCAATTTGTCCGCTCGGATACGTCGGTATCGTGCAATACGCGTAGCTCACGCTGCCTCCGACGAACACCTTCTTACACATCTCCAACGTATCCCCAATCAACTCTCCGTGCAACCACAAACACTCGCCTTGCGTGCACACCACTCCTCCAGGTTTCAACGCTTTAAACACGCTTCTAAAAAACCTCTCCTCAAACAACACGCTCGCCGGCCCAATCGGATCGGAACTGTCCACGATGACGCAATCGTACGTCCCTTCCTCGCACGACTCCACAAACTTCACCCCGTCGCAAATCATCACCGTCGCCCGTTCGTCCTCAAACCCTCGCGCCATGTACGGCATAAACTTCTTGCTCACTTCCGGAACCATCCCGTCAATCTCCGCCATCTCCACCCGCTCCACGCACCGGTGCCTCGTCACCTCTCTCAGCGCGCCGCCGTCGCCGCCGCCAATAATCAACACCCGTTTCGGTTCCCGCGAAATCGCGCACAGAGGTAAGTGTGCAATCATCTCCTGATACGCGAACTCGTCTCGTTCCGTCGCTTGTATGCACCCGTCCAAAACGAGTAAGTTCCCGTACGTTGACGTTTTGAACACTTGCACGTGTTGAAACTCGCTTTGTGCGTCGTACAGTTTTTCCAGAATCTCGAGCGAGTTCGCTTGTCCAGGCCACATTTCCGGGGAGATTTCCGAGAACCATCCGTCTTTGAGACCGTTGTTCCCTTTTGTTTTAGTAAATCGCGAGGACGATTGAGAGAGGACGCGTTGAGGGTCAGTACACGCAGAAAGAAGTTAAGGGAAACCGGTGGCGGCTCCCGCAAAGAGAACAAAGAGAGAATGTGTTTAAATGTTTTCGTACCGGTGTGCGTGACGACTGCGGACTCGGTCATGATTTGAACGGGACCAAAACCGAAAAAGTGTCGTCTCCGTTTCGTAAAAGGAGCAGTGAGAGTGGTGCGAAAGAATGATCCGCGCGTCGATGAGCGCACGTACATTGAAGACAAATGGAATAAAAGCAGTTAGGGAAAATAACGACCTCACAACACTAAACGTATCTTATCCGTTTTATTACCCGTTTTTTCTCTCACTCTTTCACTCAAATCGCCGAAAAGAGTTTCACGAAAGATGTCCTCCGTATCCTCCTCCTCCACTTCTCGCGGAGGTCGCGGTGCTCTGTCTTTATTATCGCTTCTTTTGATGATGATAGTGATGATGATGATGATGCAAAACCGGTTTCCAATTCTGAATGTTGTCTACGACGACGGAGGAGATAGCGCCGCAGATGTGAAGCAGCAGAGCAGTATTCGGAGGAAAAGAGCTGTTGATGATGGTAAAATTTTACCGATGCCAGAGTTCAACGATCCACTCGCATCGAAGCGAGGGGAAGGCGCGGTGAAACTCAAAAACGACAGCAACGATATACGGAACAAATCTGAAAAGCACTGGATGGAGGAGATTTTTCGAGCGCGAGACCGCGCGGGATTGGTTGGACCGAAAGCGTGTAAAGACGTGCACTTTGGGACGATCGAGAGAGGGAAAACGAGAGGGAACCATCGGCATCGAGGGAAAGCGGAGACATTCGCGGTGTTTGGGAACGCGAACGGGATCGTACGGGTCGAGCGGGAAACGGGCGGAAGTTATACCGATTATAGTTTTTCGAGAGGCGAGCGGGTGCTCGTGTCGAGTCCGCGGGGATTAGGCCACGCGGTGACAAACTCGGACGCAAATGACGGTGTCATGGTGATAGTGGCGTGTAGCGACGAAGCTCACGACGACGACGGGGATGGGATGAACGATTACCAAATATGGGACGATCTTTGATGCGACGATAAAGAATATAGCGTAGTTGTACTTTTACGTAGTAGCGTATAGATGGATAGAAAGAATGTGTTCATGTTATCCGCCGAACAAGCCGCCAAAGTAGGACCCTCCGCCGGAGGCGTCCGCGGCAGCTTTCGGTCGCTCCACCGCGCCCGCTCCCCAAACCGAGGCGGCAATACCGTATTTTTCCACGTACCCTTGGAATCCGTCGTGCGCGTCCGCTAACGCGGTAATTTTATCACCATCGCTCGCGGCTGATAGTTTCTTTTGCAACTCGCTCTTTCTCACCGATCTCCCCGAACGCATGTCCATGGTTTCCCTCTCCGCGGTAGCCTCGGAGCGTTTCATGATGTCCATCAATCTCACCGAGTCGCGACTAGAGCTCGTTTCCACCTCGGCGATCGCTCGGTCCACCGATCGCATGGCGTCTTCGAACGACACCATCGCTCTTTGCACGTCCATGCTCTCCGCTCCAGCTAAGGTCAATTTCGATCGAATTCCAGTCGCCCACGCTTTGACGTCATTTACGTTCCTCATGATGTTCGACACCGCTTGCGCGATTTTGTGTTTATCGTCCGCCATGATTTCTTTCATAGCTTCGATCGTTTCCTTCGCGCCGACCAATTTCGATTGGTAAATCTCCAATCGCGCTTCTCTCTCCTCCAACTCCTCGACGTAATCCTCGAACGTTTTCACCACGTCTCTCAAACGCGCGTTTTGATCGATCAAATCTTGACTTTTTAACGTCAAGTCGTGCATTCTCTCCTTCATCTCCTCGTGATGGTTCGTCAACTTCACCGCGGCTTCTTTCGCCTCGTCTCTCGCTTGCTCCAACTCTTCCGTCATGAACTTTCGTTGCTTTTCGAATTTAATCTTAAATTGCTCTCTTTCGTCGTCCAACTGTCGGTTAACTTCCGCGTACGTCTCGTCGATCTTCTCCTCGGCTCGTTTCCTCTCCCGTTCTCTCAACTCGTTCACCACCTCTTGTTGCTCCGCGTGCTTCAACTCCATCTCTTTCAAAGTATTCGTCAAAAACTTAATCCCTTCCCCTTTGGCGTCTTGTCTCAACCGTTCCGCGGTATCTCTCTCCCTCTTCAACCTCACGCAAGTCTCCAACAACTCTGCGTTCTCCTCGGCTTTTTCTCTCACCTCGATCGCTTGCTCCAAAAACTTCTTCTCGTACTCGCTCTTCACTTGATTCACGCCTTCTCTCACGTGAAACTCCACGGTCTCGTCCACTCTCGCTTTCAACCTCGCCAACTCGTCCTCGTGATCTTCCTTCATCTTCTCTCTCTCTGGCACCGAAAAGTGCGCGTCTAAAATCGCCTCGTGCACTTGCTTGACCTGTTGCTCGCGAAACTCGTTCATCTCCCGCTCGACGCGTCTCTCGTACTCGTCCATTTTTTGCGTGTATTCCACTCGTAAATTCTTCTCGATGTCTCGCTTCGCGTTTCTAATCGCCGTATCTTTCGCGCCGTCGATATCGGACGCTTTTTCAAACAGCTTCGCGTACGCCTCCTCGGCGTCTCGATGATGCCGCGAGACTTCGTCCTTCTCTCGCGTGAGCAACACGACGGCTTGTTCCAGATTTCCGATTCTATCTCTCGCTTTTTCCAACTCAATCGATGTCGTCGCCGAGGAGTGTTTGGCCACGTTGCCCTCGGAAATTTGTAAGTGCGCATCCCGTAACTCTTTTTCCAAGTGTTGGATTCGTTTCGTGTATTCCGCCGCGATGGTCGCCGCGGTCGCGTACGGCATGGATTCGATCGAGGAGGATACTTTTCCATTGGAATTGGTCGAATTCGTCGACGTCTCAAGCAGTCGTTGCAAACGAACGGAAGATGCTTCCATGATTATATATTCTTAAAAACAACTCTTTTTCGATCGATCAATTTTCAATCAATCAATGTCCTCGGTCTCGCTCTTCTTCTTCTTCTTCTTCTTCTTCTTCTCCGCGCGTCGTTTTGTGTGACTAATCTTTTCCAAATGCAAAGACATATGGCCTTAGGGTATAACACCCTAAATTTCATGCAAAAGAAACCCCCAAAATGTACTCGTAAAGCGCGATAATACACGCGCGCTTTAGAGAGAGAGAGAGAGAGTGAGAGAAAGATGGACGCCCTAAAAACGAAATCCTCTGCCTTCTCCGCGTCGTCGTCCGGTGGTGGTAATAATAATGGTGGTAGTAAAATAGGTCTCGTCCACGGCTTAAAACTGGTCTTCGATGCGGTCTCGACGCATTCCGCCGACGGGTTCGCCGTCAACTTGAACCAAATCAAACGAGACGTGACCTACGTATCCTTTTTGGCGATATCGTGCTTTGGGTTTGCCTCGGTCGCCGGGACGGAGGTGATTAGCTTGAGCAAGAAACGAGCGGAAGCGTCGAAGGCGATTCGAGAGTGCTCGACGATGTTGGATTTGAACACGTTGGATAAAGAGGAAGGAGGGAAGAATACGTTGGCGAAGAAGAAGAAGAAGTCAAAGAAGAAAGGACCGAGAGGCGCGACGGATACGCAGTTTTGGCAAGAGCTGAAATATTTACTCCGAATTGCGTTCCCGACGCCGACGTGTCGAGGGTCTCAACTCCTTTCCGCGCAGTTTTCGTTGCTCGTCATGCGAACGCTGTTGACCGTTCGGGCGAATAAGGTCAACACGTTTTACTTGACGAAAGCGATCGCGACCGCGGATTGGAAGTTTTGGGTGAGGTGGTATTGGAACTTTATCGGATGGATGACGTGCGGAGTCGTCGTGAATTCTGGGCTCAGGTATACGGAGTCGTTGATTCAGGTGGAGTTAAGGTCGGCGCTGACGAGAAGAGCGCACGAAAAGTACATGAAGCTGAACAATTTTTACAAGACGGCGGTGTTGAGGGAAGGCGGCTTGGAACACGTGGACCAACGGATCGTGGCGGATATTAACGAGTTCAGTCGAGAGGCGGCATTTTTGTACGGACACAGCTTTAAACCGATTTTGGAGTTTACGTTGTCGTTGACGGAAGCGGCGAAGGAGTTGGGGTATTCTCGACCTTTGGCGTTGTTCGCGAGTCAAATTTTCATCACCGGGACGTTACGGGCGATGTCGCCAAAATTAGGCCCGATGGTTGCCAGAGAAGCTGCGTTGGAAGGTGGATTCCGACACCAGCACGCGCGATTAATCGCACACGCGGAAGAGATTGCGTTGCTGAAGGGAGGCGAACGCGAAAAGGATTTGTTGAACGCCGGGTTGGATAATTTAGTCACCACGCAAAGATGGCACGCGTTGCAAAGAGTTCGAAAGTCTGTGGCAGATAACATTTCCAAGTTTCAAGGTTTGTTAGTTGGAAGCGTGTTCGTGCACGTGCCGTTTATGGCGAAGCGGGGTATGGGCGAAGGCGAACGAATTTCCACGTTTCGAGCGACGGAGGAGTTGATGTTGAGAAGCGGCGGCGCGTTTACGGAAGTTTTGTTGTTGGGTAAGAATTTGGACGAAATGGCAGGATACGCGCACAGATTAGGAGAGTTGTTTCACACGTTAGATAACGCAGAGAAAGAATCGTTAGCGATGGAAAAGAAAGCGAAAGAGGAGAAGATGTTAGCAGCGTTACCCGCAGGAGAAGGAGAGAAGGAAAAAGCTGCGCAAACGTCGATTCGGTTCGATAAAGTCTCCGTCGGTGCTCCCGAACCTGACGGTTCTACGCGCATTTTACTCAAAGACCTGTCCTTAGAAATCAAACGAAACGAACATTTATTGATCACCGGACCGAACGGGTGCGGGAAAACGTCGTTGCTTCGCGTGTTGGCGGGATTGTGGGAGCCGGTTTCTGGCGCCGTGACGAAACCAGCGGCTGATGAGTTTTCGATGATGTGGTTGCCGCAACGCCCGTACTTATCCCAAGGCTCTTTGAGAGACCAAGTGGTATATCCAGCCAACACGAAAAAAGCGCGCGTGGACGATGAATACGTTAAAGAGTGCTTGCGAAGAGCCGGTTTAGGTAAATTCATCGAGGGCGATTACGCGTTAGGATTAGGCATGCGACATTTGGAATGGAACGATGTGTTATCTGGAGGCGAACGACAACGCATTGGATTCGCGAGATTGTTTTATCACAACCCCAAGTTTGCTATTTTAGACGAAGCGACGAGCGCGATAAACCCAGATCACGAGGCGGAGTTGTATAAAGAGGTGTGCTCGAGCGGCACGACCATTGTCTCCATCGCGCATCGATTAGAGTTGAGAAAGTTCCACGCGAACGAATTAAAAATCAAAGGCGACGGGAAAGGTGGGTATGAAGTTTCTAAATTGAAGTAGTAGTCGTGTAACACATTACATATCCCCTGACATAGACGCACGTAGGAATAATTCACCGGTCGTCAAAACTACTTTGCGCTCGCGCTCGCTAATATAATACAATTTTTTCTTCTAGTACATTTTTGTTTGATCTTCTAATTGTCATCATCATCAAATATTCAAGTACGCGATAAAACTTATCAACGGTAAACCCACCAATCCGAAAACGAACATGATCGCTTGTTCGTTCAGTTTCTTCGCCTCTTCATCGTCCTCCTCTCTGGACCGCCACTTTGGATTGACCCATTTTTCTAAAGCGTCTTCGGTAAACTTTCTCCTATCCGATTCGTAATCGAACAAATCCGCTTTCATCTTCTTCGACGCCGTGGTCATTCCCCACAACATTCTCTCCGCTTGCTTGGATACCAAACCGTACTGGTTTCCCAAAACTCTTTTATACTGTTTCAACGCCTCGTCTCTCCGCTGCGCGTTATCTAAACACATCGCGTAACAAAAAATCACCTGTCCTCCCAACTCCGATCGCGCGTTGATGTCCTTCTCGAACGGCTCTAAAACCGCAATACCTTTCGTCACGCTCCCGACGCGTAAGAACTCGTTCGCTTCCGCCAAAGCTTCTCGCACTTTCTCCTCTTCCTCTTTCGTCATGTTCAGCGCGTTCGTCGTGCGATACTTCTCCAACTTTTTCGCCACGCGGATTTTCCTCGCCTCGGTTTCTTCTTTCGATTCGATAATATTTTGCCCTTTCTCGTCTTTTTTCAAAGTTCTCCCACCCCCGTACTCTTTGGAGATATCTTTCGGACGCGGGAATACCCCCCACGTGGACACTTTCGGTTTATAATTCACCCCGGTTTCGATGTCGTCCATGCCGACGACGCTCTCGTCCTCGTCGAACGGATTGTACGACGTATCTTTCGATATGATTTGAACGTTCACGGATTTTTGCGGTCGCGACGACGATGGTTTCTCTTCCTCCTCTGATGCGTCTTTATTCTTCGACGAGGACATCTCTTCCTTCTTCTTCGTCGCGTACCCTCTCGCCTGCGCGATCCTCTCTTCCGCGGTGAGCTTCTTCGAATCCCCTCCACCTTGTACACTCGGTGTCTCCACGCCCATTTTTTTACTCTCGCTGTATTTCTTTGCCGCGTTCAACATCTGCGCGAATTCGTCCGCTTTTCTTTTCTGACTCGCAGAGTCTGCAATATTGGAGAGGATGGCGTCTTCGTCGACATTTGTGTTCGTTCGTTTGATGGCGGAAAGGCCTTTCACGACGTCGTTGTCTTTTCCTCCGTTGTCATCATCATCATCACCATCCCCGTTTGGCGTAAACGAGGACGAGCAGAGTAATCGAGACGCTCGCGACCGTCGTCTCGAATTCGAACGACACCACGACGACACCGCGGCAGGCGCAATCGATATAATCATCCTCGCTGAAACGGAAGTGCGCGCAAAAACGTGTACCAACTGTTGTTCACTGTGTTGGTAAAGATATGTGTTATTTGACACCTGTTGCTCGAAAAAAACAGTTTCCTTTTTCAATTCGCTGGAAAATGAGTACGAACGAACCAACTGATGAATGAAAACGATGCATTCGCGTCCCGCGAGCGCACGAAACGTCAAGTTGTTTGCTCCACAAATTTCACCCCAGTAACGAGCTCTCACAAAACCCACAGGAAGAAGGACCCTTTCGACGACCGCATGGGAATCGACCACCCGGAAGACATCCTCCCCACGCGCACGTTACTGGGCAAACGATCCCCGCTCGTCCTCGTCGGCGCCGCATCCACCGCCGCGGTTTTATTCGCCGGGTTAATGTCCTTCCGAAGTGGAAATTTCAACCTCTCGCAAAAGATGATGCGCTATCGAGTTCTCGCGCAAGGCGCGACGGTTGGGGTGATGGTCGCCACGAGCGGCGTCGCGTTCGCGGATTTAGGGAAACTGGATCAAGTGTGGAAGAATATTACTATCGGTGGCAGTGATGAAGAAGAGGACGGGAAGAAGTGATTCGAGAGCGTAGATTGAGGAGAGAAGGAACCACGTCATCGCTTGGGAGAACGCGAGAAAAACGCTTTCGCGCGGAGTGTTTTAGAGAATTTGAACGAGACATAATTATATATATATTATGAGTTTCCCAACATTTGCGATGTTTTCACGTGCGAGAGGAAGATGCTCTCGTCGATTTGTACGCATTGGGAGTACGTACCGCCAAAACGGGCGACGCGCTTTACAGGCGTTTTCCCCGTACTCTACGATAGGCGAGGAATCCCCTCCTCGTATTCGCGAATACGAGGAAGACGACGACGAGGAGGAAAAGGCGTTCGCGGAACGCGAGAAGAAATTTACGCTGCAGAGAAAACTCTTTCGAGAGAGTTTGAAGATGAAGAATTTAGAACGCGCGAATGGTTTCACGCGAAAGAATTTGGATCTGAGCGCGAGCGCTCTCGGGATGAGTCCCGCGGTCGTGGATGCGATGATGGGCGATGGCGACGATGTCCCGCCGGAGTTGAAGTTGTTGGAACAATGCGTGGAAGATATGGACGAAAAGGTGAAACGGGAGATGTTGTCGTCGCCTTTGACGACAGAGAACGGAGACGAAGGATTTCCCGAGACGGCGGAGGAGAAGTTACAACGCGTCATCTTCGAGAGAGTGTTTATGATAGAAAAATACGCCGAGTGGTGGCCAGAAGCGGTGTTGAAAGCGGTCAGAAAAGGCGGTCCCGGATACGCCAAACGAATGGCGGGACGAAGGATGGAAATCGCCGAGTCCATCGCGGAATTCGCGTTTTCGAGAGAGTACGACGACGAAGCCGAAGATAACAACGGCGATTCGTTTTCGAGTAGAAATAGTGATAACAGTACTAGAACTAGAATTAGCGGCAACACTGGGAAGGTTTTAAAACGTGCCGACGTGGCTGCCATTGCCGGCCTCCTCTCCTTAGGAGAAACCCTAGTCACGATAGACTTTTCTCGCGATCAAGAGATGACGAAAGAAAAGTTGCGCCAATCGATCAAAGCGTTTGTCGACGCGAGAAGACAGGCGCAAACTGTCAAAGATTACGCCGAAGCGTGGACGGTTGTGGATGCAATCGTCACCAACGGGGTGAATTCTTTGGACCGCCTGGTTGATGTAGTGAGTAGTCGTAAGAATAGAAACGACGACGACGATTTTAGCAAAAAGCTCAAAGCTTCTCCTCAAGACGCGCTTCGCATGGCGTCGAAGTTGTTCGAGAAGAAGCAAGAGTTCGTGTCCAAATTGTTCAAAGGAAAGAAGAAAGACGACGACGAGAACAACAACAACGAAAACAACAAGTAGATTCATTTGCATGTGGTTTAATAACTACTAATTGGTATATATATAACTTTATTACACACGTCGACAATTCAAAATTAATCGCACTTGATGTTCCGGTAAATTCTTCGAACGAACGCGTTCGCCCCGAAGTACCCAACCGCGCCGCACATCAAGCCCAATCCTAAACAAAACATTGCCGTGTACCCAAAGTAAAAGCACGTTTGGAAAAATCCCGTCATTTTCGTTTTGAAAATGAAGTAATATATGGAATACACGTACACGTAAAACGCGGTACTCGCGGCGGAAATGAACGACGTCCAGTGCCAGTGGTAGTTTTCCGCGTTTAAGAGAAAGTACGTGCCGACGACGGTGACGCACAAGGTCACAATCATCAAAATCATAAACACCAACAAGAAGAAGCCGTAGACGTAGTAGACTTTATAGTTCCAGATGCTCGTGAAAACAAAGTAGGTCTCGATGAAGATGGAACCGAATGGAAGTAAACCACCGACGACGCCGATGACACCCGGGGAGCAGTACCACGCTTTTTCCGGAATCGGACGCGGGATTGTTTTCACGCGACACGGGTTGTTCGGAACGCCGTTCCAGTTTCGACCAATGACGGTACCAAAGAGCACGAGCGGGAACGAAACGAACGCCCACATCAACGCTAAAACAACCATGGTGCCAAAAGGGGCAGCCGCTAATGAGTGGTAGTAAATCGCGATGGCGTTCAAGAGGAAGGCAATGGAGAAGACGCACCCCGGGAACAACGTGGCGGTTAAGAGCATGGTGCGAATCCAGTTTTTACCTTCGTTTCGGGCGTTGAAACCACCAGCGACGTAGCCAGAGATGAACGAGGTCAACGCGTAGCACACGATAAAAGACGTGGTGATGGCACCTCTTTGTTCAAAGAGCAAACCGGCGATGGTGACGCCGATGACCATAACCGACAAGAGCGCGAGCTGAGTCCCGGTGCCAATCAAAGCGGCTAAAATCGGCAACATTTTTGGCGGGCGAAAGACATCGCCGTGGACCAACTTCCACCCAGACTCTTCGTTGACGTCTCTTTCCATGGAATCCAAATCGTCCTCCTCTCGCGCGTATTTCGCGTAATCGTTTCGCAATGTTCGCATCAAAATCATCGACACCAAACCGGCCAAGAAGATAACCATCATGAACGAATTGAAGATGGAAAACCAGTGGATTTGGTGTTCGAAAAAGTTGTAATCCAAATAGCGTTCGAATCGTTGCGTGAACTTCGTCGTCGTCGGCTCCCAGTTGACGGAATAGGTGAAATCGAGCTTTTCTCCCGTTTTTAACGCTTTCGGTCGTTCGGCGGTTAAATTGACTTGAATAATTCGGTCTTCGTTGTACCCGATATCAAACGATCTGTGCGTGTACACGTACACTTTCGCATCGCCGCCAGCATCATTACCGCTGTTGCTGCTGCTACTACTGCTTTTCTTATTATTACTGCTACTGTTATCATCCTCGTCTTCTTCATCATCATCGTTCGCGTTCGGATCGACGTACTCGCCGACGAACCCCCAAATCGGCAACTCGTCCATATAAAACTCGTACCAATAATGATTCCTAATCGCGTTAGAGAACTTCTCCACCTCTTTCTCCGTCAACTTCCCGGTCGAACACATCACTCTCTTCGGTAAATCTTGCCTAAACTTAAACTCCACGTTGGATAAAATCAACTCGTTCCCTTCCAAAATCTCCCCGAGACCGCCCCATTTGTGCACCGGTTTCTTCGAAGCGCCATCCTTCGGTTCCACTTTGCAAAACGGCAGTTCGTAGTAATTGTACGTCTCTTGCGGGTTGTTGTACGGGCCGACTTTGTTCACCCAGAGTTTGATCGGGTCGCCGGATGCGTACTGTGTGTTTTGTAGAATTGAATAATGAGAAGGAGAGAGAAGAGAGAGAGGTGAGTATTCATGTCGCGCTTCCTTGCCATTTTTGGCCCCTCGGGCCCCTTTCACACTCCTTTCGAGAGAGATCAAATCAAAAATTGCCGACCAGAGAGTGTGTTTCAAAACGCTCTCTCTTTCACATGCTCCTGCTCGAGAGCATCATCAACGCGCGTGGAAAACTCGTCTCTCGACCGCGCTTCGAAAAGAGATGGGAATAATAACGAGACGATGACAATTGCTTTAGTAGTAGTACTCTCGCAAATTCCCTCCCTCGTCATTTTTAAACGATTACGTGTTTCCCGTACCTTGTGGTCGTACTCTTCTCCGGTCACCCCTTTTAACGTCGCGACGAAGAACGCGAAGAAGGTAAACAACAGAGAAACGCGCATCGTGCCGATCGTATCGATGTTATGGTTTTCTTTTTTTTAATAATCGCGACAGAAAAGCAAAGAGAGAAAAGAGTGCGGAGGATTGGATTCGATCGCTCAAGGAGAGATCAGAAGGTTTGAGTGCGAAATTTTGCTCGCATTTTTTAGTACAAGTTTCTTCGCGCGTTTGCGTTTGTTTTTCTACGATGATGATGATGATGATGACGACGACGACGACGATTCTTGCGTGTGTAGTACTCCGTCTTCGTATCGCCAACCGTTTGGTAAAGGGCAGTTATTGTCGAGGAGGTATTGTAAACACTCGGGGTGTTCGTTCTCGTACGCTTCTCGAACGGCGTAGCTGTCCCACGGCGCTTTGGCGGTTTCGCGCAAGTACTTCAAACAGTCGAAGTGACCCTTTTCGGCCGCCCACTGACACGCATACTTACTAAAGTGAGTATACTTACGCTCAACAAGATATTCGAGTATGTGAAGACGACCACATAAAGCCGCCCAAGCGGCAGTCCAATAATCCCAAGGCGCTTTCGCTTCTTCGTGTAAGTATTTGAGGCACTCGAGATGACCGTTTCCGGCAGCACGTGCACACGCATGCGCATCAATAGGACACTCTTTTGCAATGCAATACTTTACCATTTCCAGATTACCTTGTTCTACGGCCGTTTGAATCGTCGATCCAGCCCACTCACACTTTTTCTCCTCTCGCGCCCACTTGAGCAACTCGAGTTTATTCGTTTGAGCAACTGCGTAGCAGAAAGATCTTTCGTCCCAGTAACTCGGCCACAACGATTTATTCTCCCACGCAATCTCCAAAGTCGATATCGACGACATCTCTTCAACTTTAAACTTCTTTTTCAAATCACCCGCGCGAGATGATCTCTTAATCAACGCTCTCGTCTCACCATTCACGTTGTTCAAGAATTTAAGATCGGTCGCATTCAACCTCGGAAGAATGTGTTTGAAACAAATATCGTCGTTATTCACGATCAAATCCCACACATCTCTCTCGCCCATCCGTCTTTTCTGCGCTCTCGTCCTCACTCCAGAAGACATGATGACGTTTGTCTCACGACACCAACTCCTTTGTCTTCTTCTTCTTTCTCGAAAGTCTTTTAGTCAAAGAGAGATTGTTTTTTTCCGAGAAGTAAAAATTGGCGTTTTTTCACAACTGTCTAATTAAAACAGACGATGAAAACCACATTACGAGAACAACTCGCGCGATACGAGCGAATACGGAAACGTCCCAACGAGAGAAAACAGAGAGAGAAAACAGAGAGCGTGCATTTGTGTGAGAGAGAGATGGAAGAGGTTCGCGCGACTCCGCGTGATGAGTACTCCTTTTAAATAAAACACACTTAGGGAAAGTGAGATATGTCTGCTTTTGCATCATTCGTAGCGCGGAGAGGAAGAACGACGACTTATCGTTGGTGCAACTTCTGCCTCGCGCACCAAAGGCAAAGCGAGTTTGAGCGGTATTATTCGTCTTCTGGGACGACGACGACGACGACGATTCAGACGACGAAAATACTCGCGACTTTACTCGAAGATGCGATTGCGGATTCCAACAGGAAAGAGAAAGAAGGAGAGATGATACCATCATCATCGCAGGAAGATAACCAAAAGATCGTGGACCGAACGCGCGTTCGCGCGATTGCAGGGAAAGGCGGGAAAGGGTGCGCCTCGTTTCGGAAAGACGGCGGGTCGAGAGGACGGAGAGGTGCGGACGGCGGGAACGGCGGGAACGGCGGCGACGTCGTGTTGAAAGCGGTTGGCCAGCGAGGGCCGAAGAGTTTAGGTCACGTGGGGAACTTGTTGAGAGCGGAAAACGGAGGAAACGGAGGGAAAGAGAGGATGCAAGGGAAACGAGGGAAGACGAAGGTGATGGGAGTGCCGGTTGGGACCGTGGTCTGGGAGGAAGAAGAGAGAGAAGATGTTGTCGTCGATGATAACGTCGAGGTGACGAAAAAGATGATGGCGAATTGGGGGTCCTCCGAGCCCGTGTGGGATGATAACGATGATGACGACAACGACGATGGTAATAATCTCGAGGAAAGCGTCGACGGAGAACACGACGACGATGAATTAGAGATAGGGTACATAAGAACCGCGCATTTACGACCGAGAGGGTATAAATACGGCATTTGGCGAGTGCTCGCGGATTTGTCCACACACGAGGACGAGTTTAAGCTCGCAATAGGAGGCAGAGGCGGGAAAGGGAACGCGAATTTTCCAGTCGGAAAAACAGCCGGAGAGTACGATCCGGGCGAACCAGGGACAGAGAGAAGAGTGGTTTTAGAGTTGAAAACAGTCGCGGACGTCGGGTTTATTGGGTTTCCAAACGCCGGGAAATCCACGATGTTAACGGCGCTGACCAACGCGAAACCAAAAATCGCGCCGTACGCGTTTACGACGTTGACCCCGCAATTTGGCGCTCGCGAGATTGATTTAGATAAAGAGATGGAAACGAAAGTGAGCTTGACGTTTGCCGATGTACCCGGTTTACTTCCGGGCGCGCACAGGAACAGAGGCTTAGGTCACGATTTTTTGCGACACGTGGAGAGGTGTCGAGTGCACGCCTACATCGTCGACGCGACTGGTGGTGATGGAAAGAATAAACGCGCGACGACGGGTAACACAGAACAAGATGATGCAAATGAACGTCTACCCGAAAATAGCAAAGAAACCAATAAGCTGCCCCACGAAGCCTTGATTGATTTAGTCAACGAGTTGGAAACCTACAAACCAGACATAACGAAAACGACGCCGGCGATTGTCGTGGTGAACAAAATGGACTTGTTATTGTTCAACAGTAGCGAAGATGATGGCAATAATTCTTCCGCCGAAGCGATTAAGAAGAAAATCTCTGCGTCGATTACGAAAGCGATCGGATCGTTAGGTAAAGATGCGTCTTTGTGGGAAATTGTGTTCGCTTCCGGTAAAACCGGGGAAAACGTGGACGAGGTGTTAGAGGCAGCTTCGAGAGCGTGGAAGCGAATGAATAGTAGTGCGAGTAGGAGTAATTATATTAGCGGTAGTGATGATGAAAGCGAGGGCGATGATGCCAAGGCCGAGAGCGTGTGGTCGGATCCCAATAGATTTTGATTTTAGAAATACCTAAATGTTCTTCTTGTTCTTGTACTTTGTCTTCGTCATCACTCTTCTCTCCTTCTCCTTCTTAAACTGCCAGACGACCAATCCACCAACTATAACTGCACTAACCGCTAACCAACACCGGACGACCGCTTTTGGCCACTTTGCCGTGAACAAGCCGTCCCCGTGTTTCAGAATCACCAGAAACTCCATCGCCATAGCGGCAATCGCCAACCACGCGTTCGCGCCTAACTGAGCTTTCCAAATCCCGCGCTCGTCCGTTATGAACACGTAATACTCTCTGATGGCAATATTTGCCTGTGCAAACCAAAGCACTAAACGTAAAGTGTTCAAAATATGCGGCGGAGGTATGCCGTAAATGAACTTCAAGAAGAACGCGTTCAATTCAAACGATAAACACATACCGATGAGGAACACGCACTGAATGAAACGACCGGGAGTCTTGAACGGCTGCCATTCGTAACGATACCAGTTATGTCCTTTCTCCGGAAGGATGTAATTTTCGATCGATTTCCGCGCGACGCGAACGAAATTCGACGACGGACGTCGTCTGTGATGGCGGTTTTTCTTTCCATCGCTTTCATCTTTCGCGCGCTCGGAAGAACGCGCCGCCGCCGCCGCCGGTTTGTTCTTCATCTCGTTCTCACCATCTTGTCCATCTTCGTCGTATTCATCCTCCTCGCTACTACTACTCTCCTCGAAATAATCTATCACTCTCTCAGTAAAACCATGATTTTCAACTCCTTCGCTACTTTCCTCCCTACTGCTCCCGCTATAACTACCCCTACCAACGTTGGTCGTCGCGAAATACATCGTCGCCCGCATCCCGACCCACATCCCGCCAAAGTTACACACCAACACGTCCAACACCCACGAATCCCACCAGCACTCGTTAAAATTCTTCAACCAATGCCTAAACGTCACCTCCATCAGTTCGAACAAAATCGAATACGCCCACAACAAGTGCCAATCGCGAATGGCCAACGCCTTCCCGAACCACCCGAGCACGTGCGCGAGAAAAAACTCATCCAGTATCGTGTTCTTCACGTTCTGGAAACAGGACCCAAAACTTGCTAAATTGCATTGCTCCGGAGTAAAAATTCGACAATCCGTCGCGTACGTCCGTTCCTCGTACGGGAACATCTTCGCATCATCATCACCCGCTGAGATTAAACTTGAATCCCAAAACGCAAACACCCTCGCTCTCGCCTGTTCTTTCGTCTCTTGAAACACCAAAAACACCAGGAACAAAAGGTACAAGACAAAACTCCCGTGCACGCACCTCCAGACGCCCGGATGCGGGCGAAACATGTGCGTGTCTTCACCTTGGAGGAACGAGTACACGAGGTAGGAGACGTAGGCGAAGAAGAGGCCTTTTTTCGTCGAGGAACTCGATGATGATGTCCTCGTTTCTAAATCATCATTTCCCCTAATGTTGCGTTGACCAAGGTCATCATTCAACGCTTGGTACGCTAAAACGAGCACGTATACGAAGAGAAAAGAGAGTGATTTTCTGTTATTGTTGGCATTACGAACAGAAACAACACCATCGTCCATTTTGCGCTCTGTTGTTGTCTTCACCTCGTCCTCGTGCTCTCTCTTTTATTATTCGCGTGTGCGCTAAAAATAACAACTTTGGGATGCTTCATTTCCCGAAACGAACCCCGGACGGAACAGAATATATACACACAACACACACACATACAGACACATACGCGCTTTGAATGATGCGCGAGAGTAGTAATGATACTAATAATAACAACACCGGAGGATCAGGATCAGGATCAGGAGGATTAACGTTCGCGTTCCTCTCCTTGGGAACCATTTCCGTTTCCATTTTACTCTCCGGCGTGGCGATGCATTCGTCCATGTCGAGTACGAGTTCTTCTTCTAGTTCGTCTCTGGCGAAAGGCATTTTCATCGGGTCCACGTCTACGATTACGTTATTCGCATCTGGCGTGTATTTTGCGTGTAAGTTTATCTCCTCGGGAGGAGGGACGAGTAGGAGTACGACATCAACATCCGCGGAATGTATCGAAGGGGAATTCGCCGAGAAGGAGAGTTTAATTGGAATGAATGTGAGAAAAGAGGAGATGCGCGGGTGGTTGATTTTCTGCAAAGGGTCGACGATGATGAAAGCGAATAAGATGTCCAAAGAAAAAGGATTCGCTGGGAAAACGACGTCGAAGAAGTCGTCTTTAAGTTCGACGACTTTGATGAGCGGAAGCAATACGGAGAGGTATTACGTGACTTTGGACGTGAAAGCGGCGAGGATGAAGTTGGAAGCGAACAGAGGAGGAGGAGGAGGAGGAAGCGACGGCGGCGCGAGCGCGACGACGGCGGCGGAGAGTACTACTACTACTACGACTTCTTTTTCTTCATCATCTTTGGAGGCAGAGTATGTGGACAAAGAGGAAAAGTTTATCGATTTGAAGCAGTGCGACGTGTATTTGGTAGAGTATCCGGAAGGGAATAAGACGGAGTTGATGTGGAATCATAAGCGGGCGATCGTGATTGCGAGGAGGAGCGATGCTTCTTCTTCTTCGTCTTCGCTGTACGAAGGCGAGAAGGTGGTTTGGTTATACGCTTTGAGCGGACCGAGTAAAGAGGCGTGGTTTTACGCGCTGTGGAGGGCGTTGGATATGGACTCGATGAGAAGAGGTTTAACGTCGACGACTGCCACGAATACGAATAATAAACAAAAGTTCCCAGAAGAGGCGAAATCGAGAATCGCGCAGTACTTGCTCGAAAACGCGCGATTCGAAAAGAAGATTAGCAGAAGTAGTAGTAATAGCAGCGAACAACAACAACAACAAGAGAAGAAGGATGAGAAAGCCAAAGCGCAAAAGAAACAAGACGCGTTTTTCGAACACATCTTCGACGACAAACGGTGCGGACAAACCGTGGATATCATCTCTTCCCGCATCTTTTTCGATTTAGTGCGCTCGATTGATTTTAAAAACGTTCTCTCGAATTTGTTGGAGAAGAAATTGAACGAACTTCCTGGCTTACCGAAATACGTCGGCAAGTTTGACGTGGAAAAGTTATCGTTAGGAGAAGCGACGCCGAAGTGTAACATGTTACGGCCGGTAGATGGGAGCGATGGTTCAAACGCACCTTGGGACGGCGGATCGTTACCAGGTCGAGGCGTTTGCGCCGCGGTGGAAGCGGATTTGAGTTACGTCGGCCTTATTGAAGTGACGATTCGAACGAGAGTGGATTTAGCGCAGTACGCGAAGGAAATCGGGAACTTAGTGGAAGGCGGGGATGCAGCGGGAGTGGAGGAAAACGACGAAGACGCTGCCGGAAAAACGAACGACGGCGCCATAAGCAAAAGCGGCTCGAGAACGCCGACGCCTCCGCTCTCGCCCACAAACTCTGGCAGAATCCCACCGCTCAACAAAACGAAAGAAGAAGTCACTCAAAACGTGCTCAAAGAGATGAAGAAAGTCGTCGAAAACGTCAACGACCGCGTGTTGCAAAAGTTTCCGCTAAAAATGACTTTGAGAGTGTCCAGCTGTTCCGGCACGTTTCGATTTTGGATCCCTCCACCCCCGAACGAACGCTTGTGGTGGGGACTGAAAGGTCGCCCGAGAGTCGATATCTTTTGCGAGCCGGCGATTGGAGAGAACAAAATCGCGCACGAGTTTATCGCGAAGAAAGTCTCGCATTTGCTGTCCAGCAAGTTAGTCTCGGACATTTGCGACGAGCTGGTGTTGCCGAACTGCGCGAGCGACCCGATGAAAGAGTTGATACGGTTCGAGCACTTCGTACCGGAAATTGCGTTCGAAGACGCGATACAGTTGAGCGAAGGCAACGGTGCATTTTTAGTAACGAACGCAGCGTCGTCGGAGGACGTCTCTTCGACGACGTACTTGCGAGGCGAAAAGAAAGGAGACGAACACATCGTGCTTTCAAAATCGGGCTCTGAAAACGCGTTCAGCGCGCAACTGTTACCGAATGCGCCAAAAGAAGAAGAAAAAGTAGAAGATCATCAACAACAACAACAACAAGTACAAGAGAAGCAAGAAAAACAACAGCGCAAAAGTGTCAGTTTAAAACGCGAAAACAGCACGAAGAGACAGGAGGAAAAGAACGCATTGGACGCCACGGCAGAGTGGTTGCTCTCGGATTCGCATTTCGACTCGCCGCCAACCTCCGCCGCGAAAGCCCCTCCCTCTTCCTCCTCGCAACCTCTCTCTCCGAAATCTCCAACCGGCGGCAATAACAACATGATTGGTTTCGGAAACAAGCGCGAAGACGTCCTCCGAGCCAAAGGTGGCGGCGGCGGCGGCGGCGGCGGCGCGTCCTCCTTTTCCTCCGCGCGCCCGACCAGCCCGGATCATCAAAATCACCAAAACAACCTCTTCGCGTCTCTCTCGCGTTCGATTAAACAAAAAGCGGAGGAAAATTTATCCAAAATGAAATCGGATTTTCAAGAGGTGCAAAAAGGACTCCAAAACGGCGGCGTGGAAGGCGCGGTGCAAAACATCAAACAAATCGCGATGAAACGAGCGAAAGAAACGACGACCGCGACGACGACGACGGCTTCGACGACGCATTCGTCTTCCTCTTCTTCTTCGCAGCAGCAGCGGCAGCGGCAATAGAAGCGCAGGTAGATAAAAATATACACCACCCGAAAAAGTAAACCTCTTTAAGAAGTGAGCGAAACAAAAACATTCGCCGGATGTTATTGAACTTTTTAAACAGGTTAATATATCACGGAAGAGTTAAAACTCGATGTTCAATACAAAATGCATTCTATCCTTAGTCTTACAGATACGCAATACGTTCAAGACGTAAGCGCGAGTGAGTTCTTCTCTCTGTGCTTCATTTTCACATTTTTCGACTCTAAAAAAAATTCAAAAATTCTCACAAAAACCATCGTCTCGACGATACACTAAAGACGACGACGAATCGAAAGAAACCTCCTCCTTTTCCTCCTCCTCTTGCTCACTTTTGCAATAAGGTCGAGACTACTACGACTGCTGCTCTTAATTGTCCGTGTTGCGTGACATTCACGTCCTTCGCGGAATCTTTAGCGAGTGCCATCAAGAGGAAAAATCAATTGAAAAGCTCCGGGAAAAATTCAAACATGGTGGCCAACAAAGAAGACACACGAGAAGAACTCGCGATGATGGAAACCGATCACGAAGACGCGTTGTTGGATGAAAAACTCCTCTTAATGGATGAACCGTCGTGCGTCCAACGCTGGCTGTCGTTTGAAAACGAAAAAAAGAACAACGGCGATGAATCTTTGAACAGAGAGATCGAGACGTATCGGAAACTGATTCAAAACGAGCTCAAGAAAGGAGCACATTTTCAAAAAAATTCCTCTTCGAGCGGCGTGAGTTTTCCTTCGTTTTTGCAGTTGCAGTTGGAGACGACGACGACGACGATCGACGACGATATCGCGGACGGCACCGGGAACGAAATGGGAGAGGATGGGGAAGCCGCGGCGACGAATGCTCATAACGCGAATACCGGCGAGGAGGAGGAAGCGGAGACGTACGACGTGGATTTGATCGACCCGAAGGAGTGGATGGTACCGCCGCAGTGCATTCCGGTGCACGCGAACGTGACAACGTTCGATTGGAAACCGATGTACGAACACACGAAATTTGACGTCATCATGATGGATCCTCCGTGGCAGTTGGCCACGGCGAATCCAACGAGAGGCGTGTCGTTGGGGTACTCGCAACTCACCGACGCGCACATCGCGAACCTTCCGATTCCAGAGTTGCAAGAAAACGGCTTCTTGTTCGTGTGGGTAATCAATGCAAAATACCAGTGGTGTTTGAACCAGTTTAAAAAGTGGGGCTACGAGTTTGTGGATGAAATCGCGTGGGTGAAAGTGACCAACTCGAGGAGATTGGCCAAATCGCACGGGTTTTACTTGCAACACGCGAAGGAGGTGTGTTTGGTGGCCAGGCGAGGGAAAGATCCACCCGGTACGACTTTGAACGGGAAGACGGCTTCGGACGTGATTTTTGCGGCAAGACGAGGCCAATCGCAAAAACCGACGGAGATTTACGAATTGATCGAACAGTTGGTGCCGAATGGGAAATATCTGGAGATTTTCGCGAGGAAGAATAACTTGAGAGATTACTGGGTGAGCGTCGGCAACGAGGTGACCGGGACCGGGTTACCGCCGGAGGACGTAAAGGCGTTCGCAGAGGTGGGCGCCGTCCCGGCTGCAAAGTACGGCGCGGCTGCGCAAAAGTAAAACAACATTGCTATCTCTAATATGTATATGTTTTTATGCAGATGCGATATTACTGATCACACACTTACTTTTTTTTACGCCGGGGGCTACTATTGCATACATGCGCTATTACTACAAATCATAAAATTCATTGAACTACTTTATCACCAAGAAACTTCTCTTCGAGCTCGTCGCAAAAGGAAACGTCAAACGCGTACCATTCTCTCCACGCTTTGCACACGCGCAAAACTCTCGTCATGAACGGCGGCTTCGCTATGACGCCGCAGTGTTTTAAACTTTCGCCTAAAGCTTTAAATACGTCCGGTAAAGCGCGTTTGATTACCATTCTGTAGCTACTCGCGTGCTTGACCGGTGCCGAGGCGTTGTGAAGGATGTCAGAGAAGGCGTAGAGGAGAGAGACTTGCGCTTCGAGTGGTTTTTGCGACTCTTTTTGCGCGTCCATTTCTTCCCTCAGTTTCGCGACGACTTCCTCCGCGCAAATCGCGTGATCGATCGCAAACGTCGTCACTTCTCGCACGCGTTCGCGTTCGAGTGTTAAAAGCGATAGGAGTTCTTGCAAGTGTTTTTGGTCCGTCTCGGAGAGCATATTCTGCGTTTCTCCTCGATCCAGATTGTAATCGACGAGAGAGGAGGAAGCGCCGATACCCGCGCCGTTGGATGTTGGCCACTGCGCAGACAACAACATCGAGTCTTTCGCGCTACTACTGTTATGCTTTGGTGCCATCTCGATTCCTCCAGCTGGTGGTACCCAAATTTTCCCGTTCGGCGTAAACATCCGAAACGGGTCCGTTCGATACGAAGTCAGCGAATCGCCGTTGGCTAACGAAAACACTCTCCACAAATAATAAACAGTCTCTTCGTTCTCCTCAATCGTATCAAACAAAAACGCAAAATCGGGATCATCTTTCTTCCTCGCTTTGATTCTGTGTTCGACGGCTTTCCCATCCTCGGTAACAAACGTCGCCGTGACATCGATGCGTTTCATTTGCGCGTAATCTTTCGGGAAACGGACTTTAACGATACCTTCTTCCTCTTCTTCTCGATGATCTGCGTCAAAGTCCAAAAAAGGCGCCGGTGCGGTCAACCGCGCTTCCACTTCACCTCGCATGTGAATATTCTCGTCCAAATACAGCATCCTTCGCGACTCCTCGTCGTCTTCGTCGGGTTCGTCTTCGTCGTTCGCAATCTTCCTTATTTCCGTAACCGGCGCAGGCGGCCATACCTTCTCCGAAACCACCACCGCGCCGCCTAAACTCGCTTCCAACGTCAGTCCATAGAACAAAAATTGGCCGCTATTCATTTTTTCGATTGCATTCTCCGCGCTCGATTTCGCCACAAACGCCATAAACGCCATCGATGACCCGCCTTTGTTGTTGCTATTGCTATTGTACCCGCCGCCGCTCTTTTTGATCGACAACGACGCGATCGGTCCAAACCCCGAGAACGCTTCCAAGATTTTCCTCTCGAACAGTTGTCGAGCGCGTCCTGACTCCTCGCGAAATAAAGACTCAAAATCCTCTCGCGATGGAAGATTTTTCACGATCACGTTCGAGGACAACGGATTATGAGGTTGTCCTCGTTGTTGCTGTTGTTGTTCTTGCTGTTGCTCGTACTCGTCCCGTCGCGCGCGCGTCTCCAATTTTTTCTCCTCTTTTCCTTCATCTTCTTCGCCTACAGATCTCCTCTTTCGTTTCTTCGAAACATTTTCATCATCATCATCTGCATCATCAACATCATTTTCACTCGGGGCCTTATCCTTTTCGTCCTTTTTCCTCTGCACTTCTTTCGGAACGAACGACGGTCGGTGCTGCGTCCGGACTCGCGTATCGCCTTTGAACGACACCAACGGTAATTCGCCGTCGTTCGTTTCTTCTTCTCGTTGGTGGTGATGCTTTTCGTCGTCGTCGTCGTCGTCGTCTGCGAAAGCGGAGAGCGACGATTTTACCCTCACCTTCCTCTGCTGCCTTGGCGGCATTGCGAGCGGTTCTTTGTGCGCAAGCGCAAAGAGAGAGAGAGAGAGAGAGAGAGAAAATGCGCGTGTTTTGGTAATGACGAAAATGCGAGAGCTTTCTCGATCGAAAGCGCTATGACGAGAGCGACGATCTGATCGAGAGAGAAACAGATGAAGTGACGAGCACATATAACAACGATGAATTACCCGATGAAATTATTACAACAGCGCGCTTTTGTCGTGTGTCGTCGCGCTTTATCTCTATTTGTGACTCTTTCGTTTTCGTCGTCGTCGTTTTCCGCTACCGCTACTACTGCTACTGCTACTCTCGCTACTCTCGCTCGAGGACGAGGAATCTGAATCGGAAGAATCGGAAGAATCCGAAGAGTCCGACGAGGAGGAGGAGGAGGAGGAGGAGGAGGAGGAGGAAGAAGCGTTCGCTCTTCTCTCTCTTTCTTTCTCTTGCTCCTTCTTTAAGTGTTCTCGCATGCCGTCGGTTAACCCGCCTAAGCCGATGCTCGTGAAAAAGTTGATGGAAAATCGGACGTTTTTCAAAGGCGCTTTCGGCATGACGCCGGTGAAATACGCCTGCATGTCCTCCTCGGACATCTTCTCGTTTAACTTTTTCAAACCCAACTGTTCGCTCAACTCCTGGAATAAGATTTTGATAAAAATTCTGGACGCCGACGTCGTCGTTTCTTCCGAGAGTTGGATGTACGCCAAACACGTCCACGACATGGCGTCCGTGGTTAACAAGTGCGCGAAAAATTTAGCCACGTTTCGTAACTTGTTCGTTTCTAATCGATGGATGGTGCTGAATTGTTTCATGAAGACGTCGTCGAATAAACTGGCGTACTCTTTGGAGATGAAACAGAATCGTTGCGCCAACAAGCCGTAGTATCGGACAAACGTTCTTTCTTGCGAGCAACATTCGACGAGCATAGTCGCGACTTCAATTTCTTGCCCCGGTTGCAATTGGATTTGCATCAATTTGTGACCAGCTTCTTCAAAGTCTAAAGAGGACATTATGGTGAGGTAGATGGTTCGGCGAAGGTTAACCAGGTTGGTTTCCGTGGCGTCGGTGATGTTTTGCGTGGTCGTCGGCGCAGCTACTGCAGGTTCCTCGTCTTCGTCGGAGCTTTCGTCGCTCCCGCTTTCGTCTGACCCGGATTCATCGGACGAAGAGCTCTCCTCGCCTAAAATTTCCTTCTTGATCTCCACGTACTTCTTCTCGTTTTCTTCGTAGTTCGGATCAAACTTAAACACGTCCAAACTCGCGTTCGCTTCCAATTCGTCGTCTAACGAGATTTCGTGCACGATTTGATCGTCCTCGTCGACGAGATCGAGCTCTTCCGGGACGCCTTTTTTACCTTCAAAGCCACTCTTACGAAAGGCGAACAAACCTTCAATCATGAACTGCGTCCGTTTATCGATTTCACCTTCGTGTAAAATGCCCCGAAACCGTTCAAAAATACCGTGCGAGCCTTGCGGCGATAAATCTTGCAACGCATACCCGCACTCTTTGATGAACTCGATGGCGACTTCGACCGAGTCGTCCGTCGGTTGGGTGAGAAGTAAAGTACACAATTCGAGCGCGAGGAGTTCGTGCACAACCTGTTGTCATTATGAAAAAAGTGAGATAAATGCGTCGTTAGTATTTCATCATAGTATTTTGAATGAGTGAGAAAAGCAAAGACGTCTTACGTCTTCCATCTATAGAAAGCAAAGACAGAGTGAGACGCTTCTTGAACAACATCCATCAAAAGGCATCAGGGTTAAAAAGCTCGTTTGATTCTCTACTCGTCACGGAAGTTGGAACTACCAGCCTCGGAGTTGGATTTTGTGTATGATCTTATTCATCGTTTGCCTTTCGATGAGAGTATTGTTCAAATTCGTCTGCGCGCGCGTACGTAAAACGCAAAAAAGAACCAACGAGCCAGGAAGGGAACGAGAACGTAAAAAGAAACAACGAACGAACGATTTCCACACCACGTACCTGCTGATTCACTAAGCTGGCCAAAAACTTCGTCGCCGCCACGCACACGCTCTTATCGTTCCTCTTAAACGCCCTCCGAAACTGCAACACCACCCGTTTCACCACCAACTCCCCGAGTTCCGGAAACTTCGTATTCGTCACCGCGACGAGCGCGGCAAACACGGGACTAAATTGAGGACTCGCCATTTGCGATTTCATCACCGATCTCGCGAACAAACCTTTCCCTCGCACTAAATTTTCGTTGAACAACTCTGGGACGATGTTTTTCACGTTCGAGCTGTTGATTTTGTTCACGAGACCGTTGATGGATTTCTTTAAAGCTTCCCACGTGATTCGCTGGTACTCTGGGGAGGATTTGTCCTCAATCTCTCGCATCATTTGCGCGAGTTTAAACGGAGGCACGTACGCCCCACCGGCGCGACCGTTGGTGTTGTTCTTCACCACCAAAGGTTTTGTCGTCTTTTTCATATCACTCTCGGTCGTTTTCACCCTTCCTTTATCTTCCAGATGAATTTCGCCTTCCTCTTTCGATCTCTCATTTTCCGCCGCCCTGGAGTCCAATTTCCCTCCAGTGTTGCTGCTTTTCATCCGTTTCTCGCTTCTCTCTGTTTTTTTATTTAAATCGTCCTCGTCTGAATCTTTGTCGTCAGAACTTCTCCTCGACGACCTCTTCTTCGATGAACGCACAGGTGGTGCGGGGGACTTTGATCGCGCCATGTTTAGTCTGTATATTCAGTGGTTTTTCTCTCTTGTTTAATGGAGAAAATTTAGGGAAAATGTCTCATAAAACATGTCTCAACTGCCCCTCTTTTCGTCGTCTTTTCGTTGGTGTTCGAGACAACAAAGGGCAGATTCTCGGTGGCGACAGAGGAAGTGCAACCAAGCGGTGGTCGTCGGAGCTTCTGGAGCTTCTTCCTCTTCTTCAGAGGAGGAGGAGAGGGAGGAGGAGTGCTCAAAGGTGTTTAATCCAGCAGCCATTTACAACGAAATCTTCTGCGACGATAAAACATTTTCCAAAGATGTTAGCCGGAAAATCGCGAAAGAGGTGACGGAATTACGTCCAGAAACATATAAATATCCAGAGGATTCATTCTACGGCGAAATAGACGTGAATTCGATGCTGGAGTTGATTGATTTAGGGACGGATGGGAAGAATTTGGATGGTGGATTGAGATACGTGGATTTGGGGTGCGGGGTCGGGAAGCAAGTGGCGGTGCGTTTGATTTGGTTTTATGTCGTTCTTTTCGAGTTGATTCTTCTTTTACGTTCGTTTTGATGCTCATTATTGCATGGTTTTTTGTCGTTTTCAAGCGTAGTACTCACCTTCTTTCCGTTCTGCATCATCGATACATGTAGACGGCGGCGTTGTCGGGGAAGTTTGCCAAAGCGGACGGCGTGGAGATTTGTCCGGATTTAGCCGCGAAAGCGATCGAAGGCATCGCAAGGTTACGCGAAAAATTAGAGAAATATAGCGATAGTAGCCACGCGTGTGAAATATCCGTCTCCCAGGGCGATGTGTTCGACCAAGATCTCTCTCAATTCGATTTCATATTCGTGCACGCGACGACGTTTCACGATACGACGGTGGGGATGTTAAAGGCGAAACTGTCGCGGGAGATGAAAGTTGGCGCGAGATTGGCGATTGTGAGTAAACTGTGCGACGATATCGTAAATTTTAAACCTCTGCAATCAGTTCCAGGCGGGATTGGGTGGAAACCTATATCGCAAGTAGACGAGAAATGGCAACTCGATTGTTATCTCTACGAGAAGACAAAAGAACTCGATTGATGGTGATGAACCACGCGCGCCTTCCAACGAAGAAGTTTTCTTCTTAGTGTAATTTAAATGCTACTATGCATTATTAGCTGCTACTGCTACTCGTACTACTGCTACTGCTACTGCTCGATGCCGATTCAGACGACGACGACGATTTCTTCCTGCTTTTCTTCTTCTTGTGTTTGCTCTTTTTCTCCTTCTTCTTCCTCTTGCGCTTCTTTTTCTCCTTTCGATGTTTCTCCTTTTCTTTTCGCGCCATCTCGGCTTCGATTTCCGCTTCTAAGAACTCCGTCATTTCCTTATCCTCCTCGAGTGCATTCTTTTGAGTATTCGTGAGGATACCGTTTCCATTGCCGTTTTTGTTGATGCCGTTGTTCGTAATCTCGATGCGATCCTCATCCTTCTCTCTTTGCTCCAACCTCGCTCTGTCCGCCGGCAACACGCCGGAGGACGAAATTCTCGTCGCCGCCGAAATTTTTCTCTTCGTCGCAACGACGACTGGAACGCGTTGCTTTTCGAGTTTCTCTCTCAACTCCAACAATTCCTCCTCGACTTTCTCTAAATATTTCTCCGCGTCCTCGTGCCCTTCTTCCATCTCCAACGCCAACCTGAAATCCCTTCTCGCCTCCTCCAAACACTCCACTCGCCTCGACACCGTCATCTTCTCCGAATCCGTATTTTTGGCTAACACCGCACCTCTCGCGACGTACGCGTCCACGTGCTTCGAGTCTAACTCAATTGCTCGGTCGAACGCTTTCAACGCGATCATAAAATGGCCTCGTTTTGCTTCTTTCACGCCCGTTTTCGTCGCCTCGCGCGCCCACCCCCATTTCACGTTCCCGCGGATTTCACTCAGCGTTAATTCCGTCGTATTCTTGCCGCTCTTTTTCTCGTTCCTATTCGTAGTATTAGTAGTATTACTAGTATTGTTCCTCCGTTTCATTCGTTTCCTATCTTTCAAAACGACTGGTAACCCAAAATGTCTCAAACACTCTCTCGTCGCGTGTTGCGCGTTGAACTCCAAATTCTTCGTTTCCAGAGCGGTTAAAAATGGAATTCTCCTCGTTTTCTTTTCATCCAACTTATCCATCGCTCTTCCTCCTCCTCCTCCTCCTGCCCCGACGACAAAACCTTTCCGTTTACGACTCGGGCTCGTCGGCAAGGACGGGTCGCGCTGAATCATTGGTTTCGGCGAGGAGGCGTCCAGGGTATCTTCTTCCTCCGTCTCGAATTGAATCCGCCATTTCGACGGCTTCATTTCCCCTAATTTGTGTTATACCTTTTATTGTTGAACGAGAACACTTCTTAATCGTTCCGCGGTACACAAACACACACACACTCTCTCTCTCTCTCTCTCTCGCGTTTGCAAAAGCGTTAAATGTCTTCCTTTTCAAAGCGAAAGTTGTTGTTGTTGTGTAATAAGCGTGAAAATAAATGAGGGCAAATTTGTACCAAAAGTTCATTTCAATAAATCGTAGTAGTAAAGGTCATAAAAGTACTAGTAAAGCTCAATCCTTTTTACTCTTCGCTCGACTCTTCCTCGCTCGCAAAAGCGTGTTCATCCTCCTCTCGTTGATAAGTTCATTTCAATAAAACGTAATAGTAAAGGTCATATAAAAGTAAGAGTAAAGCTCAATCCAATTTTTACTCTTCGCTCGACTCTTCCTCGCTCGCGGCTTGTTCTTCCTCTTGTTCCGAAGCCTCTTGTTCTTCCGCCTCTTGCTCCGCCTCCGCCTCGGCTTCCGCTTCCTCCTCTTGTTCTTCGGCGACTTCCTCCTTGACCTCTTCCACTGCCTCTCGCATCTCTTGGCGTTGCTCTCGACGCTCTCGTCGCTCCTCGCGCACCTCCGCTCTCTCTTCGCGTTCTTCCTCCAAAATCTCTCTCTCCTCTTCCTTCTCCTCGGCGATCTCTTCTTGGATTTCCTCCTCCGTTTCTTCGCCGCCGTTTGCGCCTTCTTCTTCTTCTCCTTCCGCGGCCACCACTTCTTCCTCGTTGTTGTAATCCTCCTCCAACAACTGTCTCAGCGTCCCTCTCGCTCGCTCTCGATCTTTCGGAGGATACACAACTCGATCGAATCGTTGCCCGCCGATCCTGCGTCCTCGCAACGGTCGCTCTTCCGCGACCTCTTCCTCTTCCAACAAGCGCCTAAAGCCGCTCGTTTTCACTCGTCCATCCTTTTCCTCCTCCTCCCGTTGTTGTCGGTCCAACCTCACATCCGGGATAGAAACGCCTTCTTCGTTAAGGCTTGCACTCACCGAGGCAACCGCTGTGCTCAAAAACCCGAAGAAGAGAACGATGATCGCCAGTTTCTTCTTTGCCGATGTAGTATTAAACGACGACGAAAATCGACCTGTTGGTTCCACATCTTTGGTGGTCTTCTTCTTTGTCTTCTTTTTCCCGTTGTTATCCTCGTCATGGTTTCTTCTCATCATCAAAGTCGTCCCCGGGGTGGTTGTTTCCGAAGCAGCAGTTTCAGCAGCACCAACTCTCGCGCCGTAAAAAAAGGACGTCAAAACCATCCTCTTCGTTAAAGTTCTTCTTTCCCTCTCGTTCGTCCTGTTTAATCAGAGTGTGTATCGTTATTACTTCTGGCGAACAATTTTCTCTCTCCTTTTCCCCCACGAACAAACCCTTTTAAAACTTTAGGGTTCTAAACCCTAATTGCTCCTTGCCTCGATTTTGCTTCGAATTTTAAAGCAATCGCCGCACAATATAAGCGCGCTTTGAAAGCTATTAAAACGACACATAAACACCTCTTTTCTGAAGCATATTCCTCTCTCTGCTGAAAAGAGATTAAAGCTTTGCTTTGCGTTTGTTTCTTTGTTTTCTTATTAGTATTAGTATGGGCGTTCAAGATGACGAGAAAACCATCGGTTCCGCCGCAGAACGCGCCGTCCGATTCCGCCAGTACGAATACAAAGCGAACGCGTCGTTAGTCCTCCAAGCGGATAAAACGGAAAGACGCATGCACGAACCGAGCGGGATGCCGGAAAGTTTATGGGGGCGGATCGATGCGAAAGCGTTCGGGGATCGCGTGCATAACAACGACAAGATTGGTACGACGACGACGAAGAAAAAGAAGACCAAAAATGCGATCGATTTGAAGCATTCGCAAGATTCGGACGCATTCGCCGTGAACAATACTCACAAGAAGAGAAAGAAAGCGGGTCACAAAAAAGACGTCCTCTCTTCCGAGATGAACTTTAACAGTGGGTATAAGCCAAAGACGAGAGAAACGCGAGCGGCGTATGAAGTTTTGTTGAAATCGATGACGGAACAATTCGGCGAGCAACCGTCGGACGTGTTGAGAGGCGCGGCGGAGGAGGTGTTGGAGACGTTGAAGGATACTTCCGCGAACGAGAAGAAACGGAAGGAAGAGGTGGAGAGTTTGGTTGGGGAGTTATCGGAGGAGAAGTTTGCCAAGTTAGTCGCGGTTGGGAAGATGATTACGGATTTTACGCCCGCCGGCCAGGGGGAGGAGGGGAATCCAGAGTACGAAAACGGCGAGAACGAAGAGATGGACGACGACGTTGGCGTTGCGGTGGAGTTTGAAGAGAGCGACGAGGACGATTCGGACGACGACGACGACGGAGACGGTGGAAACAGAGCGGAGTTGAGAGAGTTGAGGTCGGAGTCGGAGGAAGAAGATTCGGAGGACGACGACGACAAAGACGAGGAGGAAGAGGATTCGGACGCTTCCGACGACTCTCTTGGTGAACCGAAAAAAAGACACAAGAAACAACACGTGATAGTTCGTCCGTCGGAAATTGACGCCTATTATTTGCAGCGTTTAATTTCCAACGCTTTCTCTGGTTCGTCAACCGCGACCACCGAAGAGGAGAAAGAAAACGATCA
>Ga0257106_1000175_pt1 | contig 40439 bp, 31 predicted proteins | sample LP_taG_3_FD_190177 | JGI IMG/M metagenome (GOLD analysis project Ga0257106, IMG submission 190177) | Marine microbial communities from Northeast Subartic Pacific Ocean, Canada - LP_J_2011_P26_10m | ecosystem: Environmental > Aquatic > Marine > Oceanic | place: Canada: Northeast Subartic Pacific...
CACCACTTCACCACACAGCTGGACTACGACGAGCTCCGCCCGAGGATCACCCAGTACCAGGTCAGCAAGCACCTGGTACGTGAGGACCCGTGGGATACTAAATCGCAATTGACGGGCGACGTTCACTACTGCATTCACACCGCGTTTGTCGACGCGTTGGGCATAAGGGGCCATCGAAACATCGCGAACACCAACCCGGAGGTGTACGCCCGCATGACGCCGTTCTTTCTGAAGCACGGGATCCACGCGGACGTCACGGACCACGTCGTCGTGGCCAACATGCAGCGGCCGAACTTCGTGTCCAACATCATCCGGGGCGTCGGTAAGCTCTTTACGAAGACGGAGCAGGACGTGGCGCTTCAGGAGTTTGAAGCGAAGCTCAACCGCCCGAGGCTGTGATGCTGTGATGATGCGTGGTATTGGTAGCACCGTGTTGGAGGGTGCGTTTCTTTTATTAATATCGGCACCGGCCGTTGGGTGACCTGCGTGTTTAGGACGTCGACTGTTGTACAAGAGATTGACAGCTGTATTTGTTAAAAAGTTTATAAAAAGTGGATTTGATCTAGGTCACTCGTCATCAGTCGCGCGCGGGGCTGTGCTTCGATGGCATCGCCCATCGACCTCACCGACGATGGGAACGATGACGTCGTCCATGTCGTCGATCGAAGCGTCATGGACGACATGGACGACGACGGACTGGACGTCGCCATCGCGAGGTGCCGCGAGGACCTGGAGGACGCCGAAGCCGAGATCCGCGCGTTGGATCGACGAAGACGCGCCGCCGCGACGGAGCTGGACGCGCTCGTGAAGCGCCGCGAGGAGCGCGCGGGTGCACGCGCGGATGCGCACGCCGACGCCATCGCCGACCGATGGTCCGCGCCGCACCCGCGATGGGACGCCAAAGTCGACTCACTCCTACTCGACGTCTTTCGCATCCCATCCGGGTTCAGACCCGCGCAGAGGGGCGTCATCAACGCCACGCTCAGCGGCCGAGACGTCTTCGTGGTCATGCCCGCGGGCGGCGGTAAGTCACTGACGTACCAGCTCCCCGCCATGGTCGACGCACCGAGGCTCACACTGGTCGTATCGCCGCTGCTATCGCTCATCGAAGACCAGGTGGAACAGATGAACGCGACGGGCGTGCACGCGAGGGCGCTCACCGCGGCGACGTCCGTTGAGGAGCAGAACGAGACCCTCCGTTTGATCGACGACGCCAGCGACAAGGGAGGCAAGGGAGGAGGCAACGGGAAGAAGAAGCGTAAGCGAGACGGCGATGACGGAGAGGACGAGGAGGATGAAGCCGTCATCGTCAAAGACAAAGACTACTCAAAAGTTACCCCCCCGATGTGCCTCCTGTACGTCACCCCCGAGAAGGTCGCAAAGTCCAAGCGGCTCATCACCAAGCTGGAGAAAGCGCACCGAGGCGGTCGGCTGGCGCGCGTGGTCCTGGACGAGGCGCACTGCGTCAGCGCGTGGGGGCACGAGTTCCGTCCGGACTACCGCAAACTCGGTATGTTCAAGACGCAATTCCCAGACGTCCCGATCCTCGCGTGCACCGCCACCGCGACCCGCAAAGTCCAGAGGGACGTCATCGACGTGCTGCAGATTCGCGGATGCGCCAAGTTTTCCACGTCGATACAACGACCGAACCTGCGGTACGAGGTGGTGCTGAAACCTGGCGCGAAGAAGGAGTGCGACGATCTCCTGTGCGGAATCGTCTTGGACGCCATGGGACTCGATGTAAAGCCCAAGCCCAATCGCGGCTCCGCCATCGTGTACTGCTTCAGCCAACGAGAGACGGAGCAGTGCGCCGAGGCGTTGTCCGCCGCCGGTGTTAAAGCGCTTCCGTACCACGCCGGGTACACCGAGGAATCGAGAAGGGCGGTGCATTCGAGGTGGAGTAAAGGGGAAATCGCCGTGATGTGCGCCACCGTCGCTTTCGGCATGGGCGTGAACAAGCCGGACGTTCGCTTAGTCGTCCACCACACGGTGTCCAAGAGCGTGGAGTCGTACTACCAGGAGAGCGGCCGCGCGGGACGTGACGGGAAACGCGCGCGATGCGTCGTGATGTGGCGCCCCGCGGATTTGCCGCGTCAGAGTTCCATGGTCGCGTTCGACGCCGGTTCTGAAAATTTGGGAAATTTATACAAGGCGGCCCGGTGGCTCACGGGTAACTCGTGCAGGCGCGCGTCCCTCGCGTCTCACTTCGGCGAGACGTACACGGCGAGTGAGTGCGACGCGTGCATATGCGACGTGTGCGAGCCTCCGGCCGGGGCTGGTTTCTTCCCGGCGATGGGTGAGCCGTCGAAGGATTTGGCTCGAACGAGGGACACCGCGGGTTCCGTCGCTGACTTTTTCGTGAACATGATGACAGGACGGGACCAAGATAAACCGGTCACCATGCTGCAGCTCGCGAGCGATTGGGTCAAACACGCGAAAGTGGAGGCGAAAGAGGAGCTGAAGCTCGCGGGTGCCGGCGGCGTCTCGTTCAAGGTGCCGCTCGGCGCGTGGCAACGCGCGATGGGAATGTTGGACAAGGACGGCGCCGAGGCTTTCGTGTCGCACATGGTGATGCACGGCGTGTTGGCGGAGCACTGGCAGCACACGGCGTACAGCACCAACGCGTACGTGCGACCCGGTGACGTGGACCCGGACCAGTGCCCGGAGTTCACCTTGGTTCGAAAGTACAAGGGATCCCTAGGGGACGACTAGCTAGAGACGCGATTACGACGATGGCGTGATACAAAATGTTTTCATATTATAGTCACCGAGTGTATACTCATATTACGCCGCCATATCCTTTCGCGCGCGCTCGGCACCCTCCCTGATCGAGGGCGCCACCTTGGACGCGTTCTCGCCCCACTCGCTCCCGTCCGACGACGCCCCGCCGCCGATGTACGGAACAAACGCGGGCCGTCCCACCAGCCCGAGTTCCTCAAACATCTTCGCGTCCTCCGTCGCCTCGTTGTTCGCCGTGGTCAGCAGTTTATCTCCGGTGAACACCGAGTTGGCGCCCGCGAGGAACGCGAGGGCTTGGTCGGCCGGGGACATGGTGATGCGCCCCGCGCTGAGCCGGACGACTGTCCGGGGCATCACGATTCGCGCCACGGCGATGGCTCGGACCATCTCCAACCCGGACGGCGGCTCGAGGTTCTCGAGCGGCGTACCCTTGACGGGGACGAGCGCGTTGATCGGCACGCTCTCCGGGTGCTCCGGTAAGTTGGCGAGGACGCGCAGCATGCTCGCGCGGTCCTTCTCCTCTTCGCCGAGGCCCAAGATCCCGCCGCAGCAGACGCTGATCCCCGCCTCCCTCACCGCGGCGATCGTGTTCAGCCGATCTTCGTAGTTTCTCGAAGTCGTAACCTTTGGGTAGTACTCCGGGGACGTGTCCACGTTGTGGTTGTACGCGGTGAGTCCCGCTTCGCGTAACTGGCGCGCCTGTGTGTGGTCGAGCATGCCGAGGGTGGCGCACACCTCCATTCCCATGTCCCGCACTTCGCTCACCATCCCGAGGACTCGGTCGAATTGCCCTTTGCCCACCTGCGACGGTCCGCGCCACGCTGTGCCCATGCAGAACCTGGTGCTGCCCGCTTCTTTGGCGCGCCTCGCCGCCGCGAGGACGTCCTCGGCGCCCATGAGTTTCTCAGCTTTTAATCCGGTGTCTTCTTTCCACGACGACGACTGCGCGCAGTAGTTGCATGTCTCGGGGCAACCTCCGGTCTTGATGGAGAGCAAGGTGCACTGCTGGACCTGCCTCGGGTCGTGGTTGGCTCTGTGCACCGACGCCGCGTCGTAGACGAGGTCGAGTAAAGGGCGGTCGTAGAGCGCCTCGACCTCTGCGTTGGTCCAGTCGTGGCGCACCGCTCCCATGGCCTTGTCCGCGACGGCGGAGGATGGGGCGGAGGCGACGAGCAGCCGCCGGGGGATGAGGGAATGCGCGGTCGCGCCGGCGGTGCCCGAGGAGGCGACCGCGCGGCGGAGCGCGTGGGAGGCGCGGGAGAGCATCGCGATGTGAACGAACGGAGACGACTCCGGCGACGACGGGTCAACACGGCTGTTCGGCCGCGTCGAGTAGTGGCCAGATAGGTTTTTGCGAGGTCATCGGATAAAACGACTCACCTTTTCGCCTCCTTTTTGGTTTAGAAGCAATTTACATGAGCAAACAGACGGTAGGTACATATTTACCGTTAAAAGAATGTATTTGCTATTTCACATCCTCTGAGGGCACCCAGGTTTCAGGGTGCTCGGTCACCACTTCTCGGTCACCGCTTCGTCAACGATAACACTCGCGCTCCGCTTCTCGACCACATCCGCCGAAGGTGTCCCACCCTGCGCGCCCGCCTTGGTACACGCCAGCGTCCCCGCCGTGGAGGCCTTCATCATACATTCAACCAACGGCTTATCACTCGCCACGCCGGCAACAAAAGCACCGACGAAGGCATCACCCGCGCCCACCGTGTCCACGATAGCCTCCCCGTCCTCGAGCTCAGCCGCACGCACGTGGAACATGCCGCATGCCTTCGAGCCCTCAGTGCTGTCCAGGGGACGGTACAGCCTGGCGCCGTCTGCGCCGCAAGTCACCACAACCGCGCTTTTAGTCGCATGGCACACAAATTTCGCCATAGCATGAAGAGGGGTCTCCTCCCGAAACCGAATTAAGTAACTAAACTTTCCCACCGCGTCGTAGACGTCCTTCAGCTCGTGTTGGTTGACGATGAGAAAGTCGATGGCTTTGTACGTCGCCTTCGATATTTTCCCAGCATCAGTCGATGGAGCTACGTTGACGACGACCTTCGCGCCCGCCGCCTTGGCCTTGGCGACGCACTTATTCAGCGTGGCCGGGGGTACCTCCATCTGCATGAGCAGTACGTCCCCTTTCGTGATCAATCCGTCGAGCTGTGACGCGGTGACGGTGGCGTTCGCTCCCGACCCGACGCAGATCTGATTCTCACCCTTGGCATCGACGATGACGCTGGCGCACGCTGTCGGGGCGTCGGCGCGCTTGGCGACGCCGCCGCAGTCCACGCCGACGGCCTCGAGGTTACGGAGGACGATGTTGGCGAAGTCATCGTCGCCCGTGGCGCCCACGAACTTGACGCGCGGGTGCCCGAGCTTGGCGCAGGCGTACGCCTGGTTGGCGCCTTTGCCGCCGGGGAGGAGTCGGTAGGTCGGCGCGAGGACGGTGACGCCCGGGGAGGGGAGGTCGCGCGGGTTCATGACGAGGTCGACGTTCGCGGAGCCGACGACGACGACGGCGGCAGCCCCCTTCGGGGCGTCGCTCACGGCGGTCGACTTGCGCTTCTTCGTCATGGATAAGTGACAGTCGACGCCAGCTCGGATTTGACGAAAAGCAACAACCAGATTCAGCAGATCCTCCCGCCGCCCGCCACTCGAGGAAGCGCGGCCTTCATCTCCCACGCGCGGGTTCGAGGCCGAGACCCGTCTCGGGTACCCCATCAAGATGCCCGGCGCCAAACCCAAGGTCAAGGCCAAGAAGCGCAAGGGCGACGCATCCCCGTCGGCGTCCATGCCATCCCCGGCGGCGGCGAAGAAGGGATCGAGCGCGAAGAAGTCCAAGAGGGATGAGGATGCGCCCGCCGGCGTGACTGACTCGCCCGTGGACGAGAGGTTCGCCAAGCTCCCGTCGTTCAACGTCGACATCGACATCGAGTCCGACCCCGAGGACGAGGCGGACGTCATCGACGAGGCCACCTTACTGGACCACGAAGACGACGTCAGCGACGCCGAGGGCGACGGCGACGAGGGCGAGGATGACGAGGAGGTCAAGGCCGCCTACGACTCCGACTTTGACATCGACGACGATGCCGACGGTGACGACGATGCCGGCGCCATCAACGATGACGACGCCACCGACGACGGCGCGATGGACCCGGCGGAACCCGAGCTCTTCGAGTTCAACGACGACGGCACCGAAAAAGCACCGGGCGCCTCCTCATCGAAGAAGGTGCTCAGCGAAAAGGCCCTCGCGAAGGCGCGGAAGGACCAGGCCAAGCGCGGGGTCATCTACCTCGGCTCGATCCCACCCTTCATGAAACCCCAGAAGCTACGGCAGTTACTCACACCCTATGGGAACCTAGACAGGATGTACCTCATGCCCGAGGACCCGGAGATGCGAGCCAGGCGTAAAAAGTTCAAGGTTGGTTTACTTATATTATCTCCGTACGGGCAATTAGACTGACGGCACGTGTGTTTTGTGTGTGCACAGGGCAACACGGGTAAAAAGTTTGTGGAAGGCTGGGTGGAGTTTCGCGACAAGAAGAAGGCCAAGTCGTGCGCTGTGATGCTCAACGGAACTCAGGTGGGAGGACGTCGAAGAGGCACGCACTTCTCCGACCTGTGGAACATGAAATACCTCCCAAAGTTCAAGTGGGATAACCTCACGGAAGAGATCGAGTACCAAAAGGCGCTGCGAGAGCAACGCATGCAACTGGAGCTCAGCGTGGCGAAGAAGGAAAGGGACTTTTACCTCCAGAAGGTTGACCAGGCGAAACAGATCGAGAAGATGAAAGAACGAAGGGCCGCGGAGGCGGTTGGGGACGCGGCTAAGCTCAAGCACCTACCCGAGTTTCCCCCCGAGGACAGAGAGGAGACCAAGGAGGAGTACGACGCCCGGATCAGGCGGGAGAAGGCTCGGCAGAAGGAGGAACGGAACGAGCTGCTCCGGCGGTTCAAGCAGCGCGAGGCGCTGGGTGACATGTCCGTGGACAGCGCGCGGGGTATGATGAGCGTGGACGTCCTACGGGACCTGTTCGTGGGGGGGAGAAAGGACGTCAAGTCATCCGCTGACGAACCCGACGAATGACCAAACACCAAATACTCTTAGCCTTCCCGTCTCGTCGCTCCACGCTCGTCAATGACACTACCCTATTACGCTATTGTCTATTACATCACGGCGCTACGTGTACACGCTAGGCCACCGGCGGCGGGGTTATCTCGAAGACGTGCACGTGGTACCCCGCATCCTCCGTCGACGGCGACGTGTGAAGAGTCCTCCAACCGCATCCCTTCGCCTCAAACGCGGACACGACGTCGCTCACCGGAACAAACGCTCCCAACGGTGACTCACCACCCTCGTCGTCCGCGTCCTTGTCTGTGTCCTTGGAAGACCTATCCCTGAAGGACAGCACGCACGGCAGCTCGATCCCGCGTCGTTCACGAGCGGCTCGCATCAGATCAGTCACGGTTTCACAAAACGGGTCGACGAGTTCACGGAGCCATAGGCACTCCGCCGCCATGACCAGCTCACAGTCCCTCGGATCGTTCACGCATTGAGCGTCGTCGTCGTCGTCGTCGTCCTTCCCGATGCATGGCCACGATGTGGCGCCGGTGGTGTCTTCCCTGGAGAGCACGCGCCTCCTTCGGCCGAGTCGTCTCTGCGCTTCGATGGATGCGTCGATGGATTGGGTCCAATCGAGCACCTGCGCGACGCACGTGCCGCCGTTTCCCCCCGCGATGTGCTCACTCATGCGCCACGGCGGCGATGACGACGATGAGGGTGTCGTGAGGGTGCCTGTCTCGCTGAATGTATCCGTGTTCTCGCCGATGTTGCGGTAGATGACGCCCTCCACGACAGCCTCGAGGTCCGTGCACATGACGTGCGCCCCTACCGACGCCGCCGCTATGCCGCAGAGGCCGACCCCGGCGCCCAGCTCCAAGACCCGCTTACCGGCCACCCTGCGTCGTAAGGAGATATCGCCGCTGTCGTCCTCCAGCAGCCGCGTGAGCACCTCGGCGCCTTCCCACACCCTGCAGAACCCCGTCGTCGCCGCGACTGTGTACCCGTCGTCGAAAAAGTTGGGATCCACCCAGTCGTCGTCGTCGTCCCCATCCGCGTTCGATGTCGGTGACGCGTCGGTATCGCCCGCGTCGTCGCCGGATATGTCGCGGCGGACGATGCGGAGATTGACCCCCGCGAACGGAATGACGTCGGTCGCGAGCTTACACTCCATCTCGCCCTGGTCGCTGTGATTGACGACGCCGAGACGATGTCACGTTTCACTTTTCTGAAAAAGTTTGGAAGAGACGTCATTCCATCACAACGACAAGCGCGGGCGAACGCATCGCACGCGAGAAGAGAGAGCCTCACAAGATGGCCTCCAACGAAGTGACGGAGATTCACCTCAAGGACTATGCCGAGTACCCCTACGACGTCGAGAACGTGCGTTTCCCCGATAGTACCATCGAGGATCTGAGACGACCGCCAATCAATCCGAACCGATCGTTCCCCGCCTTTTCCATCGCGATCCGATGAGATCTGACACCCACCCGTCTCCACCGATGGTCTCCATCTCCCCACAGGTCACCCTCGAGTTCGACCTCGAGGAGGAGTACACCGTGGTCACCGCCACATCCGTGATGCGCGCCAAGCCCGCGTCCATCGGATCGCCCTTGGTCCTCGACGGACGCCAATCGTTCATGGAGCTCCTCGCGATATACGTCAACGACAAGCCGGTGCCGACACAGCTGTGCGCGTTCACCCCAAACGCCGAGGACACGCGGCTCATCGTCGACGCCGCCGCGCTGCCCTCCGACGGCGCGAAGTTCACCCTCGGCGTGGTGACCAAGTTCAAGCCCCAGGACAACCTCGAGCTCTCGGGCCTCTACAAGTCATCCGGCAACTTTTGCACGCAATGCGAAGCGGAAGGGTATCGCCTCATAACCTACTACCCCGACAGACCGGACGTCATGTCGGTGTTCACCACGAAGATACGCGCGGACAAAACCAAGTACCCGGTGCTGCTGTCCAACGGTAACCTCGTGTCCGCGTGCGACCTCGCGGGCGGCAAACACATGGCGGTCTGGGTCGACCCGTGGCGCAAACCCTGCTACCTCTTCGCGCTCGTCGCCGGCGGTGAGTGTGTAAACAGTATCCCTTCCGTGTTCAAATACCCAATCACTAACCCCGATTACTAACCGCTCATCCCTCTAAACCCTCGTGCAGACCTCGCGGTGGTCAAGTCGCAGTTCACGACGTGCACCGGTAAGGCTGTGGACCTGGCCATCTACGCCGAGGCGAAGAACATCGGTCGTTGCGACTTCGCGATGGAGTCGTTGAAGCGCGCGATGAAGTGGGACGAGGACCGGTTCGGTTTAGAGTACGACCTCGATCTGTTCAACATCGTCGCCGTGGACGATTTCAACATGGGCGCGATGGAGAACAAGTCTCTGAACCTTTTCAACAGCCGGCTTGTGCTGGCGACGGTGAGTAATTTTTTTATTTTCATACGGGCGATTAGACTGACGTCGTGTTTTGTGTACAGGCGGATAGCGCCACGGACGCCGCGTTCGCGCGCATCGAAGGGGTCATCGGCCACGAGTACTTCCACAATTGGACCGGCAACCGCGTGACGTGCCGCGATTGGTTCCAGCTCTCACTCAAAGAGGGCCTGACGGTGTTCCGGGACCAGGAGTTCTCGAGCGACATGGGCAGCAGGAGCGTGAAACGCATCGGTACGTTTACAAGTATTTTAATGCATGTATGGGCAATGAGACTGACGTCGTGTTTTGTTCACAGGCGACGTCCGGTACCTTCGAGACGCGCAGTTCGCGGAGGATGCCTCCCCGATGGCGCACCCCGTGCGCCCCGCATCCTACATGAAGATCGACAACTTCTACACCCTCACCGTCTACGAGAAGGGATCCGAGGTTATCCGCATGTACCACACCTTGCTCGGCGAGGCTGGATTTCGTGCGGGTACCGACCTCTATTTCCAGAGGCACGACGGCCAGGCTGTGACCTGCGACGACTTTTTCCAGGCTATGTCGGAAGCCAACCCCGGGTGCGACATCGGCGCCTTGAAGAACTGGTACTCGCAAGCCGGGACCCCCACGGTCATCTGCGAGCGCGCGTACGACGCGGACGCCAAGACCTACTCGCTCACGCTCACCCAGGTCCTGCCCGCCACCCCGGACACCGGCGGGGACGGCGCCAAGGCGGCGCAGCTCATCCCGGTCAAGGTTGGGCTCGTGGACGCGTCCACCGGCAAAGACCTAGACGTATCATCCGGCGTCGTCACGGTGACCTCCCCGGGGTCCACGTCGACATGCGTGCCGTGCCCGGGCGACGCCGGATCCGTCGTGCTCCGCCTCAACGATACCGCCGCGACGTTCACGTTCACCGGCGTGGAAGCCGAGCCGGTGCCTTCGGTCCTTCGAGGTTTCAGCGCCCCCGTGCGGCTGACGATGGACCCGCCGCTCGGCGCCGACGAGCTCCTGTTCCAGCTGGCGCACGACTCCGACCCGTTTAACCGGTGGGAAGCGGCGCAGAAGATGGCCCGTGAGATCATGCGCCGAGCCATCGAGGCGACGTACAAGGAAGGACAAACCACTTTAGCCGCGGACGAAGTCGTGGTACAGGCGGTGACGACGGACGCCGCGTTTGGCAAGTTTGTCGACGCGTGCCGGGGAATATTCAAGGATGCCGCCGCCAACACCGTGGATCGCGCGTGGGTCGAGGAGGCGCTCTCCTTCCCCGGCGTCGGATCCCTCGTCCAGGAGCTCAAACCCATCGACCCGCTCGCCGTGCATACGGTTTGCAAGAAATTCACCGAGCAGTTCGCGAAAGCATGCGGCGACGATATCGAGGCGTGTTACCGAACCTGTACGACCGAGGCGAAGACGCTGAGCACGTACGCGGTGGACGAGGACCAGAAATCGCGCAGGTCGCTGATGGGATACTGCATGAGGATGATGGCCGCGTGTGGGCACGGCGGCGACGACGCCGCCGAGCTGACCGAGGCTGCTGCGTCCGCGACGAACATGACGGAAACCGTCGCGGCGTTGGGCGCGTTGAACAGGCACCCCACCGCGAAAGCCGCGCGCGACGCCGCGTTCGCGGCGTTCAAGGCGAAGTGGGCGGACGACAACAACGTCATCTGCACCTATCTGTCCCTCGTCGCCGGTAACTCTGGGTACGGAGCGTCACCGTTGGATGAAGTGAAGTCGACGATGGCGGACGAGTCCGTGTACTCGCACAAGATTCCCAACAAGTTCTACTCCCTCGTCGGCGGGTTCGCCCGGGGGAACACCGCGGGGTTCCACGCGGAGGACGGCAGTGGGTACACGTTCCTAGCCGATTGTTTGCTGTCCATGGACAAGACCAACGCGATCGCCGCGTCGAGGCTCGCCAAGCCCTTCACCGAGTGGCGCCTTTACGACGCTAAGAGGCAGTCGCAGATGAAAGGGGAGATTGACCGGATCCTGAAGGCGGAGCCGTCGCCCAACATGTTCGAGATCATGACCAAGTCTTTGGCGTGATGGTGATGACGATGCGCGGCGGCGGGGCGCGGGTGCGTGTACGTGACGACGATAGCATCTTGTAAGTGTGAAACGCACACGAGTACGAATATTTTCATCTCCGCTTCTTCAAATCGGCACCTTGGGATCACAACACATCGGCACCGCCCGCGGGTTGAGGTTGAGCACGATGGGTAAGGAGAAGAAAGAGAAGAAGGAGAAGAAGCGCGAGCGCGAGGAGGACCCCGACAAGGCTGCGCGCAAAGCCGCCAAGAAGGCCGCCAAGGCTGCCGCGCAGTCCGCCGCCGCCGACGAAAAACGAGATGGTTCCGCCGCCGACGTCGCGCCCGGCGTGACCTTCGAGACCTTCGACGCCGCGCCCTTCTCCCGGGCTGTCCAGGCTTTACTCACCGCCAAGGGCTTCACGGCGCCGTCCAAGATTCAGCAGCACGCGTGGCCGGTGGCGTGCGCGGGCAAAGACGCCATCGCCGTCGCGAAGACCGGCAGCGGGAAAACGCTCGCGTTTCTTCTCCCGATCCTCCACCGCATGGAGACGGCCGCGGCGTCCTCCGACGGATTCACCGCGTCGTCGTCGATCCCCGAGCCCGACGCGTTGATCCTGGCGCCCACGCGCGAGCTCGCGTTGCAGATCCACGCCGAGGCGGACAAGTTCGGCGCGGCGACCCGCGCGTCCGCGGTCGCCGTCTACGGCGGCGCACCGATGCACAAGCAGAAGGAGGAGCTCACCGCCGCGCACGCTGGAAAGAAACGCGGCGCCACCACCGGCACCGTCGTGGTCGCCACCCCTGGCCGCCTGTGCGACTTAATGAAGCAAGGCTCGCTGAGCCTGAAGCGCTGCGCGTTCATCACGCTCGACGAGGCGGATCGCATGCTGGAAATGGGATTCGAGCCGCAGCTCAAGGAGATCTTCGGCGAGCTCCCGTCCTCCGCGGATGGACGCCAGACCCTCCTGTTCACGGCGACGTGGCCCAAGGCTGTCCGTAAGATGGCCGGCGCCTACCTCGCCAAAGGAGGAGAGAGTACCGGCGAGGGGGGTACGAGCGGCGGCGGTGGGGATGACGACGGGGAGGCGACTGGCGCCGTCAAGATTTTCATCGGGGACGGCGGCGACGGCGCCGAGCTCGCGGCGAACAAAGCCGTCTCACAAAAGTTCGTGCACGCCACCGACGACGAGAAGGATAAGAAGATGTACGACATCCTGTGCGAGCTCCCGGAAGGCTCGCGGGTCGTGGCGTTCGCCAACACCAAGCGAAGGGTTGAGAATTTGGCAAAGACGTTTTGGGAATTCGGCTTTGGGACGGTGTCGGTGCACGGCGATAAGAGGCAGAACGAGCGCGAGGCGGCGCTCAAGAAGTTCGTGGATAACCAGTGCCCGCTGATGTTCGCCACCGACGTGGCGGCGCGCGGGCTGGACATCAAAGGGGTGACGCACGTGGTGAACTTTGACATGGCGAGGGACGTGGAGTCTTACGTGCATCGCATCGGGCGGACGGGTCGAGCGGGTGAGCTGGGCGCGAGCGTGACGTTCTGGAACCCGGACTACGATAAGGAGTGCGCGCCGGCGCTGTGTAAGATCGCCCGGGATGCGGGGCAGGAGGTGCCGGAGTGGCTCGCGAAGTTTGAAAAGTCGAAGGAGAGTAAGCAGTGGAAGGTTGCCAACGCGAAGTTGACGAGCGCGGAGGCTTAGCGCGGGGTGGACCGTTTGAATGTTATTTATTGCCTCGACAGTCCTTGCACTGATAGCGTACACGACCGTGCTCACAGATTGAACCCCCACCGCACTCCTTGCACTTAGTGCGCTCACGACCGTGCTCGCAGATTTGTGACCCACCGCACTCCTTGCATCTATGGCGCAGACGACCACGCTCGCAGATTGATGACCCACCGCACTCCTTGCATCCAGAGCGCTGACGACCGTGCTCGCAGATTGATGTACCACCGCACTCCTTGCACCTAGAGCGCTGACGACCGTACTCGCAAATTGATGCCCCACCGCACTCCTTGCATTGATGGCGCCGACGACCGTGCGGACAAGCGCTGCACACCTTGCACTTTGAGCGAGGCTTCACCCCGTGCTCGCATGGCCCTTTTGTTGGAGGGGCTCTCTTCCGCTTCGTGCCCTTCTTGGTCGACTCGTCTCTCGATGTATCCATGTTCTCTGCATCGCCGGCATTCGGAACGTCTATCCTGACTCTCGGCCTCCAAATCGTCGTCGTCATCCCCCGCGAGGTCGGCGCGCCCCGAAGTGAGGTAGGTGTGATTTGACAAAAAATGAAACACCGTGTAACCTGTAAAATAAACCCATATTCGCAAACCAGATAAGGAGGGTGACCTTTTCGCAATCACTTCGCGTCGGCCGCCACGCCCACCACACACACCCGCACCCCCGCCGCACGCGCCGCACCACCACCACCGAACCACCTATCGCACACGAACGATGGCGTGCTTCAAGTCGCAATACGCCGACGAGCTCGTGGCCACCGCCAACGCCATGTCCGTCCCGGGCAAAGGCATCCTCGCGGCGGACGAATCTACCGGCACGATCGGCAAGCGGTTCGCGGGCATCTCCGTGGAGAACATCGAGGAGAACAGGCGGGCGTACCGCGAGCTCCTGTTCACCACCGACGGGTTCGAGAAGTACTGCTCCGGCGTGATCATGTTCGAGGAGACCTTAGGCCAGTCCTGCCGCGACGGCACAACCTTCGTGGACCTCCTCAACGCCAAAAAGATCATACCGGGCATCAAAGTGGACAAAGGCGTGGTGCCTCTTCCGGGCAACACGCAAGGCGAGACCACGACGCAAGGGCTTGACGGCCTCGGCGAGCGGTGCGCGGGGTACTACGCGCGCGGCGCGCGGTTCGCCAAGTGGCGCGCGGTGCTCACCATCGGAGACACCTTGCCGTCGAGCCAATGCCTCGACGACAACGCCGAATGCCTGGCGCGGTACGCCGCCATCTGCCAACAAAACGGCCTCGTGCCCATCGTCGAGCCGGAGATCTTGACGGACGGCGCGCACGGCATCGAGAAGTGCGCGGAGGTGACCGAGCGCGTGCTCAACGCGGTGTTCGCGGCGCTCATGAAGCACAAGGTGATGCTCGAGGGCATGATCCTCAAGCCCAACATGGTGACGGGCGGCGGCGACGGACCGAAGGCGACGCGGGCGGAGGTGGCGGACGCGACGGTCACCGCGCTTCGACGGACGTGCCCGGCGGCGGTCCCTGGTATCCTCTTCCTCTCGGGCGGGCAGAGCGAGGATGACGCCACCGCGCACCTGGACCTCATGAACAAGGGATCCGATGACAAAAAGAATCCGTGGACGCTTTCGTTTTCGTACGGCAGAGCGCTGCAGACGTCGTGCCTGAAGGCGTGGGTCGGCGCCGGGGCTAACGTGTCCGCGGCGCAGGCGGCGCTGCTGAGGGTGTCGGAGGCCAACTCCAAGGCGTCCCTCGGGCAGTGCTGATCCGATGGAAGAAAAGAACGTCGTTTTATTACACGGTTCGACGGCGGAAGTATACTCATACAAGTACGACTTGACTCTCCGCGGCGCCGAACCTATAAAAAATAGATTTCATCTTCTCAATGTACTCGAGAGACGTTCTGTACTTGTACAAGTCACGCCAATCGTCGCTCCGTCGCCAGTTTTAACACGACGTTTTCATCCATCGGTCCTTCCAGGAGCCACTCGTCCACCTGCGCCGCGATGGCGACCCTCGCGGCTTTGACGGACTCCTGGTCGGTGTCCTTGGGCGGGTGCGTCCACGCGTGGTGCGACGCGCCCGCGACCATCATCGTCGGGAGCCACTTCTGTGAAAACGAGATATCGTCCGTCAGCGAGTTGGCCCTGTAAAAGAACACGACGTCAGTCTCTAATTGCCCATGCGGAAATACAAATCAACTAACCTCCATGGATCCACGCCGCCGCTCGGGAACAGCACTCTGGTGCTCCCCGGATGCCACCCGCCGTACCGGACGTTGGATCTGGTCGCCGCGCCGTCGACCACGCCCGCCACGCTCATGTTCCCAAAGACCTTCGCGCATACTTCCGTGTTGAAATCGAGCGTCTGAGCGTTTGGGACGACGATGAACGGACACCGCGATCCGTCGACGCACGTCTGGTAAAAGCCAAACTCGGTGCACGTCTGCCAGAACCACGACCGCTCGAAGTCCCCGGCGCCGTCTTCCCAACCGACAGGCAGCTCGGCGGACGCGAGGTGCTTTACGTTTGAATCGTGGTCCACGTCCACGCACTCGCCGCCGAACGCCATCTTCGACAACCGAGCCAAACGCTCCAGCTCGGTGGACGCGCCGCCACCTACGCCGCCATCCGCGCCGCCATCCGCGCCGCCATCCGCGCCGGTCATGACGTCGCACGCCGCGCGTATGTCACACCCGGGCGTCCCGCACGCCGGGTCGTTGCTCTGCGCCGGGAACACCTCGGTGAGCGCGGAGACGAATTCGGCTCGATTGGCGAGCGCCTGGAGAGGACCGACGTTGGGAATCTCCGTCTCGACGGCGCACACGTGAAACGACGCCACCAGCCGCGACCTGCCCGCGGGGGTGGCGAGTAAATCCGACACGTGCGCGAACGCCTTGATGACGTTGTCGACGCACGCGGGTGACCCACCCACGTCCGCCTCCGCGAGCGCGTCACCGACGACCTCGTCGTACCCGCGCATCTCCAACTGCGCCTGAACTGGCGCGGACGACGCAACCGCCGCGTGAACCAGGTGGGGAAACTTGAGCCGGAGCCACGACGCCACCATGCCGGGGTAGCTCCCCCCGAACGATACCCATCGCATGGCGCCGCCGCCCCCGCCGTGTGCGCCGCCGTACTGCGCGTTGAGGCTGGTGATGAGTGCCGCCGCGTCCGCCAGCGCCTGCGTCGACGAGAGGAACCGTAGGGATTGGAGCGATAGATCCCCGGTGGGTTGGGAGGCGCCGTAGAACCTGTGCTCGAGGGCGACGATGAGCGCCCCGCGGTCTTTCGCCATCTGGCACATCAGCGCGCAGTGCACGCCGCCGGTGGTCACGACGTCGGGCGTGAGCGCGGGTCCCTCGCCCCCCACGCACAAGAACGCGAGCGGGGGATCCGTCGCATCATCCGCGTTTGTTTCGAGGTCGTCTCGGTTTTTGAACCACCGGTCGTTGAGGAAGTATCTCTGCCGCCAGGTGCGCGCGTCCATTCCGGAGGTGTCGTGGTGGTCGAGGGCCTGCTCGATCCATCGCGCGGGGGGCGCGGGGAACGCCGGCGAGGGTCCAATTCGCGAGGGATGGTCCAATTCGCCCCGTCTGATTTGCGCTCGGAGGCGTTCGGGCCTGACGCCAGTTCGCCTCCACGGGTGGGGTGCCAGCGCGCTCGTCGAGGACGCGCAGAGGACGCATACGAACGCGATGAACGCGATGGACCGCATCGTGGCGCCGCCGGGTCCGATCCAAGAGTGTGACGACGCGTGTACCGAGGCTCCTTTAGTCTTGACCATATTTTGGAAACAAATAATTTGGGGGATACAAGTAGCACTACTTGTATCACCCGGGACAGCACTATCACTGCGCTATACACATCACAAAATACAGCAGCATCAATGCGAGGCATGTAAGGCATATAAGGGCACATCCACGCGCCGAGGCCGGGCGAACCGGCCGGATGCAGTCGTCTTCGCCGCGGGTCATCGTCGTCGTCGGTTGAAAAACGTCATTCTTTTCAAAAAAAGGGTCGGGGCGCCCGTGGGTGTCGCGAGCTCGTTTTCTTCTCTCAAGATGCCGTCACAAAAGTCGTCTCACTAAACTCATGTCCGGCCTGCCGCCGACCTGGCGAACGCACCGCCAATCTCAGACTCGGACGCGACGCTGTCGTCGTCCGAGTCGTTTCCCGACGCGGCGCCGTCGTCGTCGGCAGCCTTCTCGGCGTACGCAGTCTGGCAGTGAGGACACTTGTCATAGCCAGTCTCCTTAAACTTGACCAGGCAGAACACGCAGATCCAATAGTTTTCCCAGCACTTGGGGTTACTGCACGCCTTGAAGTCCTTGAATTCTTCCTTCGGGTACCTATCGTAGCAATTCTGGCACTCGATTCTTCCATCGGCGTCATCCTCGTCGGCGTCATCCTCGGCGGGCTTCGCCGACGATACGTCGTTCAACTCGCGGGGCACGGGCGCGACAAACTTCGGCGCGCCGATGGCCCGAGGCTGACCGCCGCCGCCGCCGTTGAGTTGATGCTGGTGCTGGTGCTGATGCTGATGCTGATGCTGATGCTGATGCTGATGCTGATGCTGATGCTGGTGCTGGTGCTGATGCTGGTGCTGGTGATGCGCTCGGTTGGACCACTCGCCCCGGAGCGACGGCGGCTGGCTGAAAGGCAACTGCCTCCCCGGCCACCGCCCCGGCGCCTGTGTTTGATCCCGCGGAGTCTCCGCCCGCGCCGAAAATCCGGGCTGAAACGCACCCCCCGCCGGTGCACCGTCGCTCCCTCCTTCCCCGAACGAGCTACGCCGCGTGGCCACCGGCGACCCGGACGACCACGAGCCCAGCAGCGGCGGCGGAGGCGCCGGCTGCTGCTCCGGGCTGCCGCTCGTTCCCCCGTTCACGGCGCCTCCAACGTGGCCAGAGCGGAAAGTCGGGTAGCCGCGCCTCCACGACGTCTGCGGCGGCGTCCACTCGCGGCTCATCATGCGCAGACCCGCGTCGGGGGGCATGGGTCCGCCCGTGGGCCCACCCTCGAGTACCGCGTCTGGGAACTGGCAGTGCGCGTGGTGCGACTCGGGGATCACGGACCCGCACGAGAGGCACGAACCGCCCAACGGCCCGGGATCCGACCACCGCGCGCGAATCACCGGGTTGTTCATCACCCACGCGCAGTGCACCGACAGCGGCGCGGTGCGATGAGCGGCTCCCGGCGGATGGCGCGTGTGCTGTGACGCGTGCGCGTGTGCGTGCGGCGGATGTGCGTGCATCGGCTGCTGCTGCTGCGCGTGCGCATGCGGCTGTGCATTCGCCGGGACGGACTCGGATCGACCGCCGGCTTGCATGAACGCGGCGAAAGGATGCGCCGACGAAGCCGCCGCCGCGGGGGGCGGCGCCGCCTCATAAGCGCTCGGCTCAACCTCCCGCCGCTGATGCTGCTGCTGTTGCTGCTGCTGCTGGGCCACCGGCTGGGACGCCGCGAACAGACTGCTCTGTTCGCTCGGGTCCATCGACGACGGAATCCGTCGCGAGTCAGTGATCCCGCCCTCAACCGCCGTCGCCGCCTTCTCCTCAGCCGCCCCCGCCTCCTCGGCCCGGTCCAACGCGTCCACGAACGCGCCGCCCCCCGCGCCCGCCAACCCGTCACTCGCACTCAGCGACTGAGCCAGGGCAAGGACCGTGCGAGGATCCACCAGGTGCAGCGACTCCCACGCGTCATCGTGGCACATGTCGTCGTTGGTGAGCGCGCCGCGTTCTATCGCCGCGTTGATCGCGTCGGTCACCTCCGAGGGCGGGTCACGCACGGCGGGCGCGTCGTCCGGCTTCTTCGTCGCCAACACTTCACCGCCCGGTGTCGATATGCGAAGTGTGAGCGCAGCCTGCGTCACGGTGCACGTCTTCAAGTCCACGACCGCGCACATGCCGGATTGGGATGTTTCACCGGCGGCGGTGAGATCCACGCCGAGGACCAACGGCGGTGTTTCGTCGAGATCCAGCGCGTACCCCGCGAGCTCGCTCTCGATGCGAATCGCGAGTCGCTCGCGCGTGACGCCGTCGGGGATGTTCAGCACGACGATGCGCCTCGCGAGGGTGAGCCTGTTGCGGACGGACGTCCGTGTGGGCGGCCGCTGTTGCTGCGGCTGGTACCGCGGTTGTTGTCGCTGTCGTTCGTCGTCGTTTTGTCGCGTTTGTTCGCCGTCGTCACGCGATCGGATGCGGTCGAGAACATTTTCCCGTCGTTCGTGTCGTCCCGCCCCGCCTCCTCCGACCCCCGGTGCGTCTCTGATGAACCCGTCCGCGGATCCGGACTCCGAAGTAGGGCCGGCAGTGTGCGTGTGGGCGAACCCTGGCGGAAGGTTTCTTCCGCCGAGGCCCGAGCCGAGAGCCTCGGCCCCAATCGCGGACCCGTCGTGCGTGTGCGCCGATAGCGAGGAGGTGTTGTTGGACGTCGTGGACGTCGCCGTGGTGGTCAACGAGGCAGCGTTCGTGGACGTGGACACCGAGGAGGACGCGGGGGAGTCGTTCCCGGTGAATGATCCTCCCTCGACGCCGCCGCCGCTCTGGCTCTCCGCCTTGGCCGCCGCCTTTTTCCGCGCCTTCTTCTCCTTGTTCTTATCGCGTTTACGCTGAGCCTTCAAGGCGGCTTCGTCGCCCTCGTTGTTCTCCTCGTCCTCGAGTTCCTCGAGCTGCGCGGCGACGGCGCGGGCGGCGGCGGCGGTGCGCTCGGCGGCGGCTCTGGCTTCATCCGTCGCTTTCGCCTCGGCGCGGCGCTGAGCCTCCGCCATCTTCTCAGCCTTCTCCCGCCGCCGCTCCTCAGCCTCCGCTTCCTTCCTAGCCTTGACCGCCGCATTTCGTTCCTTCTTCTCGCGCGCGGCTTCCTCGTTCGCCTGGGCGAGCGCCTCGAGTTCCTCGGCGGTGAGCTCCGGTTTGGGCTCTTTCTTCTTCTTCTCCTTTTTTTTCTTCTCCGGGGTCGTCTCCGGAGTCGTCTCCGGATTGGGTTCTGGGTCCAACAGTCCGAGCTCTGTCGACTCCTGTTGCGTGGGAACGGGATCGGGGGGCTCTAGACCGAGGATGTCGGTCTTCGTACCCCGGCTCCACATCTCCGCGCGGATCAGCGTCTCCGGCGGATCACTCCTCGTGCCCTTGAGACACTCAACCAAACACATTGGACAGCCGGTGGCGTGCGGCGGGAACCACCCGGGGCCGATGTCGCCGCTGCCCTCGTTGTACGGTATCCTGTTCATATCCGCCATCGTTGGGTAGTTCGCGTACTTTTGCTTGCCCATGATTACGGCCCCGCCGTCCTTGTTCTTGAACGCGAGTTGCCTGGCGAATTTCGGGAAACATCGCGCGTGAACCACGGCGCAATGGCCGCCTTTGCACTGCGTGTACACGTACCTGGCGAGAGGCACGAGGCACTCGACGCTGCCGAAGCCGTCGGCGATGTCCGGCAGGCACTCCATGCAGGAATCCGTGCATCCTTGAATCCCTTCGGAAAAATGGAATCTCTTCGCTGCGCATTCTCCTATCAGCGTGGTCCCGCCCGCGAGGCCCGCGTCCGTGTCCGTTCCAATCTCCTCCTGTTTCTTCTCGATTCGCGCCTTGACCCGCGCGGCGATGAGCCGCGTCACCTCGTCGTCCGCGGGTGTCCCGTTGTCGTTCTCACGTCGATCCTTCTCCGTGCCCCGCTTGGCCTCCTTCTCGGCGATCTTTTCCATTCGCCGGCGCTCCTTCTCCTTCTCCTTCTCCTCCTTCTTGCGCTTCTCTGCCTCCTTCTTGGCCTCCTCCTTCTGCCGCTTGCGAAGCTCCTTTTGCCACGCGCTGTCCAGCTGCGCGTCCGCTTTCTTCTTCTGAATCGTCTTCTTTGCCGCCGGTTGCGGCGGCGTGTAGAGCGACATCAGGGACGCGTAGGAGACCCCGGAGAAGGGCAGCGACGCCGCTGCCGCCAGGTTCGTCCCGAGCTCCTTATCTTTCCGCAGCGCGCTCGCGAGGTGCGCGGGGAGGACGAAGTTGGGCTCTTTCCCCTCCTTCCGCCACGTGTCCTTCTCGAACTGTTTCCGGTCCTTCTCCGAGACGTCGCCCATCTTACCACCCTTCTCCATCTCGTCCCAGTGCGCCTTGACTTTGCGGTGGTACGTGGCGGTCTGCGCCGCTTGGTGCGCCTGTAAAAAAATAATACACGACGTCAGTAGAATTGCCCGTACGGAAATAAAAAGAAACGCACCACCTCCACCAACTCCGCGGAGAGGTAGTCCAGCACCGCCGCCATGTACGCCTTGGCCGCGGAGGTACAGTAGGGCAGCAGCGTGTTGACCGCCACGTCCACCTGCTTGACCTTCACCGCGTCGCCCTCCGGGTAACGCAGAGTGCCGTGTCCATCCTTGAGATGCGTGAATATCTCGCTCGCCGCGGCGTGCACCAGCGTGGGATGGAAGACGATCTTGTTGGGATCCTCCGGTTCTTTCTTACCGAGCACTTTCCACATGCTGCAGTTGTATTCGAGCGCATCCTTGATCTCGGTCATGCCGTGCGTCGCGAGGTCGGTGGGGAACACGCGCCACATGGCGGCCTGCACGTGCTCCGCCCCGAGGTGGGTCGGCGTAGACTTGGACTTATCGTCGGGCGACGCCTTTGACTCCCCATTTGACTCCCCCTTTGACTCCCCCGCGTCCGAGTCCGAGTCGTCGGACTCGACCAGTGACGGCACAGAGCTCGAAGTGTCGTCGTCGGAGTCGCTGCCGAGTCCGTCGTCGTCCTTCGACGCACTCTTTGCGTTGGCGGCGTCTATAACACGGTGTCCAAAAGTTTTGTCGTCGTCCTTGGCCGAACTCGACGGTTTTTCAATCGGCTCGCGGATCAAGGGACGCAATTTGCCGTCGAGGTAGTCCTCCGGGTACGGTGGATACACCTTGTTCCCACCGTCTGGGTCATCCGGGTGCACGATCGACGCGTACGTCTCCTGGTACGCCGCCGTTCGGGAAAAACCCTTCGGTAACGTCGTGGGTTCGCTGTGCTCCTTCTCTACGTGAGCCAGCCGATCGCACCCTTCGTCTTTTCGCTTCATCTCCCCTGTGAGCGCGTGCGTCGCGTACACCTCCGCCGCCGCGCGACACAGCCGAACCAACACGTCGGTCAGGATGCCGTCGATCAACGCTTGGGTCTGCCAGTGCAACTCGGCGCCCATCGGCGCGACTTGAAGTAGCGTCCGGCACACTGGCGCGGTCCACAAGCCGGAGCATTCCAGCGGGGAAACCGCGCCGTTTCGTATCGTGCGCATCGCGCAAATGTGGTCGAAGAACACGCGGTCCTCGCCGCTGCCACTCGGGCCCCAGTCGTGGTCTTTATCCACCATCTTATCCACCAACGGCGTTCGCATCGGACTCGGAAGGTCCATGAGGTCCAAGCGCAGATACGGCTCGCCTCCCCCGGATGCCCAGTCCGCCAGATCCGCGGTGACAAACTCGTCAGGGACGCCGGCGGGGTAGTGGCTCTCCATGCAGACGTCGCGCGGGAACGCCCAGAGCGCCGCGGACGGCGCATTGGACCGCGCGTGCGTCTCCGCGCCCAGCTCGTATTTCCGCCTGATCCAATCGGGAAGCATCAAGCCCGTCTCCGAGGTGCGCCAGTCCTTCACGTCCGATCCTCCGAGCTCACCCGCGACGACGCCGAAGAGCGTGGCGCTGCCTCGGGTGTCCACCTCGGATCCCTGCCGCCGCGTCCATCGCACGGCGACGCCGGCGGTGAGAGTCACTTCGCCGTCGGTTCCTTCTCGGACGAACCCGCCATCCTTCGACGTGATCGCGTTTGTCACCGCGAACTGTGAGTAGCCCCACGTGCCGTCGCTGGTGTCGCCGTTGAACTCGTGCTGCCCGCTGCGCCACACCGTCTTGGTCGAATCCTGGGTACGTTGGATGTTGGTGGGAGGAAGATGGGACTCGAGAGTTAGTTTTTCGTGGAAGATGGCGGGGCTGGCCGGTAAATGTGGTGTCGGCGCTGGGGTGCGCCCAGATCGCTTCGTGAGACGCGGGGGATCGTCCCGATAGCGCGCGTCGGGCCATCCCCGAGTGCGTACGACGCGGTGTGGTCATCGACGCGGGCTCGAAACCCACCCGGGATCGCGACGGGCGCCGCCGGGAGGCTCGCCCCGCGTCGGCGGTCCCGAGGAAAAGAAAACCACGATACGACGCGAGCGGGAAAAATGGGCGCCGACGGAGGCGACGGGCGGGGCGCGTGTGCGAGACGTGAGACGCACCTTGTGGTTGATGATGGCGAGCCTGAACTCCACGAACCGTCTCCATCCCACGGGCGCGGACGTCGCGTCCGCGGCTTCTAGGTACAGCCCGACGTGGTCCCTCGAACCCTTCATGCTCGCGTTGCCTCGAGGGTACAGCGACAGTCGCCACGGGCATCCGCCAGCCATGAACGTGTGGGAGTAGAGCCGTTTGCCCCGCGCGCCCGCGTTGTGGAACTGCGGTATGCGCCACTCGTGCTCCTTCTCCCATCGACCCTCATCTTCCCACCAGTTCGGGTGCGGGGGCGTCACCTCGCCCGCCATGGCGACCACCCAGTGTGAGATTTGATGTGAGATTCCACCCCGGGGGAAGATAGAGAGACGGAACAAGTATCGACTGCGTGGAAACTGGAAACTTGACTTTTCTCGAGAGTAACGCCGCGGCTTCCCTGTACTGACGAACACACAACACTAAACGCCGTCTCACTCGTCCTCGTCCTCATCGTCCCACTTCGACAGGTCCCGTGCCTCGATGGCGTTCGTCTCCATGTTCCTACTCCGCCGGCTCTGCCGCCTGTGCGTCTTGGTCTCCAACTTGGCCTCCATCCGAGCGTTGTCCCTCGACGCCTCGCTCCTTCTCGCGTTCCGCTTAGACTCCTTCGATCCGCCCTGACCCTGACCCTGGCCCGTGCCCCCGCTCTGGTTACCACCCTTGCCGCTCTTGTACTTGGTCCGCTGCTCGCTCACGCGTTTCCCTCGCTCGCGTTCAACCTTTTCAATCGCGGCCACCTCGTCGAACATATCTGCGTAAAAGTCGTAGCGGTCCTCTTCCCACGGCATCACCTCATCCACGACGCACCCCGGCTCGTCCCTGTGCGTACAGTCGCTAAACTTACACGCGCCACGCTCCGCCTTGGCTCGGACAATCTCCGGGAAGCAGTCTGGTAACGTGTTGGTGGTGATGGAGGTGAGGGACGGGTAGCCGAAGCCCGGGGTATCGGCGAGTAATCCGCCGGATTTGAGCGGGAGTAAAGTGACGTGCCGCGTGGTATGCCGTCCCCGCCCCAGCTTTGACGATACCGCCTTGACGCTCTGGAGCTCCAGGCCGTCCAGCGTGATGGACCCGCGCGCGCCGCCGCCGCCACCGGATATGTCCACGTCGGTGATGAAGCGGTTAACGGTGTCTTCGTACGTGTCCTTGTCGTCGTTGTCATCGTCGCCTTCGAGCTCGTTTGTTTCGTTCTCGCCGACGGCAACGCAGTCGCCGTCCTCCTCCTCGAGTTCGCCCGCGGCGGCGAGTGCCTCCGCGAGCTTGGACCCCGCGCGCAGCCTGTTGATCAGCGATGACTTACCCACACCCGAGGGACCCGCGAGCACGGTGACCGAACGGGGCGCGACGCCGGGTTCTTCCCCTGGGCCCGAAGCTTCTTCGTCCGTTTCGTCGTCATCATCCTCCATCGACCCGGCCTCGCCGTCGCTTCCGTCCAGCGCGCGGTTGTGCGACATCCCGACCGCCAGCTCAGCCTCCAGCTCATCCACCCCCTCACCCGTCGCCACGCTCACGAACCGCGGGTAGTACCCCCACTGCTCCAGCCGCGCGCCCCAGTCCGCGCGCGTCGTCTCGTCGCACAAGTCGCACTTGTTCAGCACCAGCGTGAACGGCACCCCAGTCGCTTCCATGCTCACGAGGAACCGCGTGAGCTGCTTGGCTTCCAGCGGCGGACGTTCCAGTGCGAACACGAGCAGCGCGTGGTCCACGTTGGCCACCGGCGGGTCCACCAGGGACGACCGTCGAGTGTGCACAGTCTCCACCATGGCTCGTCGGTCCACCCAATCGATCCCTAAGACATCCACCGCGTCGCCGACTAAGACGCGTTGCTTGATCTTCTTGAGGAGCGCCCTGACCACGCATAGGAGTTCGTACGGCCCTTCGTCCGCGAGAACTTCCTGGAGCTTGGCGACATCCGCCGTTTTACCCGCCTGCGACGCGCGGTCCATGGCGTTCGTGAGCTGCAGCGCGCGTTCGTCGAGGTGCGCCTGCGTCATGCTTTCTCTGGTGACGACGACGCGGAGAAAGTTCGCCTGGGAGGTGACCACGGTGCCGTATCCGCGCGCGTGTTCGCTCACCGTGCTGCCCGCGGTGGACTCCGCGGTGGTGGATGCGGTGTCGGTGTCCGAGGATGACGCGCGGGTGGTGACGTGGACGTACCCGCGGCGCGCGTTGACGGGCCGCCCAGGCCAAAGGCGCGTGGGATGGGACTGTGATGGTCCCGTGGCGCGCGATGATGATGCCCGGGCGACGACGTGCGTACGCGCCGACGTGATGCCCGGTGTCGCCGCCGCGGTCGACATGCCGTTCCAGGAGAGGGTCACCGACGCCGCTCGCTGTCGTAACCGTGTTCCAGCCCTCGCCGCGGCGCCCAACATGCGCCGTCTGAAGTGAGCGTCGGCCACGTCGATGCGTAGGTTCTAGGGTTGTTTTCCTCGTCGGACTGGACTTGACTGGACGCCTAACTCTTACTTCAACACGAGCAACGGGTGAGACTTTCGACTTTCGACGCGATGTGTGGTGGGTTACAAAGTGACTACGTATCGGCGGCGGCGAGGGATTCACATTCCTCCCATGCCCTTCATCATGTCCTTCATTCCTTTCATTCCGCCCATCTGCTGCATCATCTTCCCCATGTCCTTGCCCTCCAGCTGCTTCATCATGTTCTGCAACCCCGACATGCCGCCCATCTGCTTCAGCATGTGCGGCGGGATGGCACCCGCCATCTGGCTCAGGTTCTGGTTCATGGCCTGCGACTGACCGTACCCGCCCTTCTTCGGCATCTTCATCCCCTTCATCTTCCCCATCATCTTCGACATCCGCTTGTACTCCTCCATCAGCTCCACGACGTCGCCCGGCCCCCGACCCGCGCCCCGCCCGATGCGTTCCATCCGCTTAGGATCCTGGAGGATCTTGAGCGTCGTGGTATCCAGCTCCTCGTCCGTCATGGAGTCCATCAAACACATCATCCGCTTGATCTTAGCCTGCGACGCCTTCTCCTGGCCCTTGGGTAACATGCCGTCCATGCCGGGGATCATGCTCATGACCGAACTCATCGGGCCCATCTTCTGGATGTTGGCGAACTGCTCGTACAAAATCCTCATCGTGAACTGCCCAGCCGCGAGCTTGTCCATCAGCTCCGGCTGCTGGTCCATCGGTATGACGTCGTTGATCTTGTCGATGAACCCGGTCCAGTCGCCGAGGCCCAGTAAACGCGAAACGAACGGTTTGGTATCGAAAGCCTCAAACTCGTCGATGTGCTCGCCCGTGCCGATGAACGCGATGGGCGACCTGGTGCCTGCGACGGCGGAGATGGCGCCGCCACCCTTGGCGTGCCCGTCGAGCTTGGTGATGATCACGGATCCGACGTCTACGGTGGCTTTGAACGCTTTGGCCTGATCTTGCGCCGCCTGACCGATGGACGAGTCCATGACGAAGATGGTCATGTCCGGCTGCACCGCCGCCGCCACTTGTCGCATCTCCTCGAACAGCGAGTCTTCTTGCTTGTGCCGCCCCGACGTGTCCACGATGATGAGGTCGTTCTTCTCATCTTTGAACCGTTCCACTCCATCCGCCGCGATCTTAGCGGGATCCGTCTCGGTGTAGGATCCGTAGAACGGGATCCTGGCTTTGGTGGCGTTCTGCTTGAGCTGATCGAAGGCACCGGCCCTGAAGGTATCGGCGCACACGAGCGCGGGCTTGTATCCTTTTTTCTGCCAGTGGTAGGCGTACTTGGTGCACGTCGTGGTCTTGCCGCATCCCTGCAGGCCGACGAACATGACCACGTTCGGTTTGCCCTTCTTCGGCACGAACTTCTCCTTGACCTCCGTCTCGCCGCCCTCGAGCATGTTCACCAGCTCGTTGAACACGGCCTTCTCCAACAGCTTCCGCGCGTTCAACCCCGCCGCGAGCTCCTGGATGTTCACCTGCTTCACGATGTTCTTCTTCATCTGCACCACGTACTGCACGTTGACGTCCGCCTGTAGGAGCGCCTTGGTGACCTCCTTGAGGCACGCGTCCATGACCTCCTCGTCCACGACGGTGTGCTCGCCCAGCTTGCGCAGCGCGCCGGCGAGGGCGGAGCCCAGCTCACCGAGCACCATCGTCGATTGAACGTGGTCGGGTCGCCGCCGTGCGATCTGCGTAGGGGCGCGGCAAAGGCCTTGAAGATGGAACCCTAAAGGTACAACGTCTGCTCGATGCTGTCGCCGTCACTATTTGCACGTACGCGGCCGAGTTTCAATTACGAGATTATTTGACCTGACAATTTGCTTGTTTGTATTTTCGCGTATTTGCGAACCGCAAACAAAGGGCCAGCAGGTAAAGATCTCGAAATCCTCTCGATTTTATTGGCCACGGAGCCTCTTTGGCTCTCGAAGCGGCGGCCAAACACTCTTCACCGCAATCTAGCACCTCCACCTCCCTCCAGCCATGTCTCTCAAGGATAACGCGACCTGGAAGGCCGTCAAGCCGTTCATGAACGGTGGCCTCTCCGGTATGGGCGCCACGTGCATCATCCAGCCCCTCGACATCGTCAAGGTACGAACGCGATCGCGCGCGCCGGATTGAGGAAAAACACACCCACGCCGGTCCCGATGATTGGTGTGTCACCGCCTGACCTTCCACCCCGTCCACCCCGATTCACACGCGCAGGTTCGCCTTCAGCTCGGTGCCACCGGCGGTCCCATGGGCGTCGCCGCGGGTATCATCAAGAACGACGGCTTCGGCGCCCTCTACACGGTACGCGCCCGATCCCTAATACCCATCCGCCCCCGCACCCTCTCAAACACTCCCAAAAGACGCGTTCCGAATACCGGTAGAACCATCGCGCGCCCGTCGCTGACCTGATCGAACCAATCCACAAACAGGGTCTCTCCGCCGGTCTTCTCCGCCAGGCTACCTACACCACCGCGCGCCTCGGCATCCACGCCAAGCTCGTCGACTACCTCAAGGAGATGAACAAGGGCGCTCCCTTGCCCCTCGCGCAAAAAGCCGGCGCCGGTCTCGCCGCCGGCGGCCTCGGCGCCATCTTCGGCTCCCCCGCGGATCTCTCCCTGATCCGCATGCAGGCCGATAAGACCCTCCCCGTCGCCGAGCGTCGCAACTACACCGGCGTCGTCCACGCGCTCTCGGACACCGTCAAGAAGGAGGGCATCGGCGGCCTCTTCACCGGCGCCGGCACCACCTCCATTCGCGCCATGGCGCTCAACATGGGCATGCTCGCGTCCAACGACCAGGCCAAGGAGATGATGAAGGAGAACGGCATCACCGGGTTCACCGCCACCGTCGGCGCATCGTCCATCGCCGGTTTCTTCGCGTCCTTCTTCTCCCTCCCCTTCGACTACGTCAAGACCCAGCTCCAGAAGCAGAAGCCCCTCCCCGACGGAACTCTCCCGTTCAAGGGCTTCGGCGACTGCTGCGCCAAGACGATGGCCGCGGGCGGACCCCTCAAGTTCTACACCGGGTTCCCCACCTACTACGTCCGCATCGCGCCCCACGCGATGTTCACCCTGATCCTCCTCGACCAGATCAACTCCATGCAGAAGAGCGCCGGCATGTAAGCGGCGTCTTCGACATGGATGTGTGGGTGGGGTTCGTAAAATTCTTGTTTTTCATTCTTGTAAGATCTTGCTTGGTGCCTGGGGGCGGTTGGCTCCCGGACCTGGGCGGCGCGGCGGACGGGTTCACCACTTATTATAGAGACACCCGATGCGCGTTGTAATGCCCAGGACGTTCGAAAATATACGCGTCTAGCTAGCTAGAGAGTCCATCGCCGTAGCGAGCAAGCGATGCCGTCAGATCGTTCACCCATGTTTCGAAACATCATCTCATCGTTCCCATCAAACCATGTCCGCACGGAGGCTCGCACTGAGGTTGGTCGCGGCGGCGCGATCCGCCGCGCCCGTCCCCGTCTCGTCCCGCACGCTCGATGCGCCGCGGGTCCTATCGACGCTCACCGGCATCGATCACTACCGCGCGTCCGCTCCTTCGACGGGCGGATCCGCCCTCGGAAGGAACAGGATCAGGGTTGAGCTCGGCGTCCGATGGATGTCGACGGGTGACCCCCCGGGTGCGGGACCTTCGGGCCCGGCGTCCGGTCCCGCACCCGCCCCACCTATTCCGACATCCCTACCTCCCGTCGTCGAGCTCACGGATGAGAAGGAGCTGAACGGGATGGTCCGCTGGGCTTCCGCCGAGGGCGTGGCCATGCTCTTCGACTTTTACGCCGACTGGTGCCAGCCGTGCAAGCAACTCACGCCCAAGCTGGAGAAGCTCGCGACCGAATCGAACGGCAAGTGCGTGCTCGTCAAGGTGGACGTGGACGCCCACTCGGGGATCAGCGACCAGCTCCGGATCCAATCCCTCCCGACGGTCCACGCCATGGTGGATGGAAAATTCATCGATACATTCTCCGGGGTCCTACCGGACGATGAACTCGCGGCGTTCGTGGACCGCGCGGTGAACGTGGCGGCCGTGGGCGCCTCGCAAACACAGCGAACCGCCGGCGACGACCCTGTGAGCGGTGAAACACGGCCGCCGGGAGGAGGAGGAATGGACACGGAGACTGTCGTGGATGCCGCGTTCAAAGCGTTGGACTCGGGCGACGTCGAGACCGCCGCCGCCGCCTTCGGCGCGGCGCTCGCGACGGACCCGCCCCCCGCGCCGGGCGTGAGGGCCCGTGCGTACGCGGGAGCCGCGCGGTGCGCCCTCCGCGCGTCGCCCCCCGACGTCGACGCCGCGAAGCAGCTGGTGGACGCGGCGAGGAAGACGGTTGACGGGAAGTTCACGGAGCCGGTCGAGATCGCCGCGGCGTCGGCGGCGGCGGAGCTCCACGGCGCGGCGGCGGACCTGGGCCTCGACATGTCCGCCTCGGGTGACGCGCTCGATGACACGCTGGCGTCGCTCCGGGCGGACATCGACGCGATGACGAAGGCTGGGGATAAAGAGGGCGCGGACGACAAGCGGGAGGAGCTGTCGCTTCGAGTGTTGCTCCAGCGGGGTGACGCGGCGGCGGCGGTGGAGGTGGCGTTGGAGTCGGTCAAGAAGGGTACGCGTGAACGCGGACGGGCGATATGCGTGAGAATGTTCGACGCGCTTGGGGCGACGCACCCGGTGACGGTGAGCGGGAGGAAGAGGCTTAGCAACCTGTGGTTCCTGTAGGGTAGTAGTGGAGAGGCTAGTGAACTGAAAGTAGTCTACTTTGCAACGCAGTCCTTTAACTCTCTGCGCCGACGACCGTGCTCGCATATTCCCTTTCCACCGCACTCCTTGCACTCATGGCGCTGACGACCGTGCTCGCAGATTCCCTTTCCACCGCACTTCTTGCACTTAGAGCGCTGACGACCGTGCTCGCATATTTCTGACCCACCGCACTCCTTGCATTGAGAGCGCCGACGACCGTGCTCGCAGATTGATGCCCCACCGCACTCCTTGCACCCAGAGCGCACACGACCGTGCTCGCAGATTGATGCCCCACCGCACTCCTTGCACACAGAGCGTATACGACCGTGCTCGCAGATTGATGCCCCACCGCACTCCTTGCACACACAGCGCACACGACCGTGCTCGCAGCATGCAGACCCACCGCACTCCTTGCACTGAGAGCGCACACGACTGTGCTCGCAGATTGATGCCCCACCGCACTCCTTGCACTCATAGCGCAGACGACCGTGCTCGCAGATTCCCTTCCCACCGCACTCCTTGCACTGATAGCGCCGACGACCGTGCGGACACCCACTGCACACCTTGCATTTAGAGCGAGGTTTCACCCCGTGCTCGCACGGCCCGTGGTGCTTCGGGGCTCTCTTCCGCTTCGTGCCCTTCGTCGTCAACTCGTCTCTCGATGTATCCGTGTTCTCTGCATCGCCGACATCCGGAACGTCTATCCTGACTCTCGGCCTCCAAACCGTCGTCATCCCCATCCGCGCCCCTCGAAGTGAGCTTGACGCTCGGACCATTTCCCTCGGAGCCATTTAAAGTTGAGCTATCCACTCGGCACCAAACAGTGTCGACCGCGCCCCGGCCGCATCGTCGCTCGAGATGAAGGTTCTGCGCAAGGTGAAGGGCAAGTCGCGAATACTCATATTCGTGGCCGTCGTCGTCCTGCTCTCGCTGGCCCTCCGGAAGGTACGCACGCGCGTCACGCCCGCCGTCCCCCATCGTCATCGACCGTTGGATAACGAACTCGCTCTCGGGTGCCAACCAACCGATCCCTCCCCATCTCCCCATCTCCCCCCCACATTCGCAGCTGAAGCAGGACACGATGAAGCACAGGGAGATCCTACCGTGGCACCAGGGCGGGTACGAGGACCACCACGGGGATCTGGACGGTGGGTTCGTACCGGACCGCGGGGTCGTGGGTGCCATGAGAGGAGGAGGAGGCGGAGGCGGCACTCGGGACGATGGAGGGAACGAGCCATCGGACGGTGGCGGCGATGGAGACGCGGGTGACGCGTCCGGGGGGCACAGAGACGGCGACGACGTATCGCACCTAGTACACGACGACGATGACGACGCGCTCGGGGTGAAGGACGAGGCATTCGCGAACATGCGGGGCTCCAGGGAGAAGAGTAGTCGGTAGCGGCGTATCAGCTTGAAGGTATTATTTTCACGTCGTGAGAATAGGCGTTTGTGAGCTCCGGGGTGACCCCGAGTGTCTTTCGTGGCGGCGCCGACGTGATCCGTGCGCGCGCATGCTGCCTCCTTTCCGTTCACTTCTTCTTCTTTCCCCGTTTCTTGGCACCCGACGGGGAGGTCAGGCCCGCGGCGGCGCGGTTCCTCTTCTTTTTCTCGCAGCCGCCCGCCTCCGCCTCCGCCTCCTCTTCCTCCTCCCACGCCGCCTCGACCGCGTCCTTCCTGTCCTTACCACCCTGCGACGTCACCGTCACTCCAGCCTTGATCTCCAGCCATTTGATGTAGTGCTCCTTCTTGGCGCGTGAGTTCCGCGCGTTGACCCTGTTGCGGTCCCTCCGGTGAACCGGACCCTTGGGAGCGGGCTTCTTCTTCTTCTCGGCGGGGGAGGGCGGCTCGTCGTCGTCCTCCTCGGAGGCGTCTTCCTCGTCCGCGGGCTCCACCTCGTCTTCTTCTTCCTCCTCGTCTTCTTCTTCTTCCTCGTCTTCCGCCGCCGCCTTTTTGTGCCTGGTGATCCGCGGGCGCCACACGGTGGTGGACTGAGGAGCCGCCGGCTTCGGCTTCGGCTTCGGCTTCGAGAGCGCCCCTCCGTCGGGCTTGAGCTCGCGGGTGACCGCGCTGGGGAACGGGAAGGAGCGCGGGGAGGACGGCGGGAGGGTGTCCTGCGAGACGATGGCGGCGCACAGACCCGCGAGTCTGTCCGTGGCTTCGTCTTCGTCCTGCGCGGGAGGTGACGCGGAAGTTGGGAGAGGGGGAACGGCGAGACACAGCTGGTCAGACCGGTGCCAGCTGTGTTTCGGGGTGAGAGGCGAGACGGACGCGCGCGGGGGTTGGTTCGGGCGGGTGATGGGAGCGCACCTGCGAGGGTGAGGTGCCGGGCGCGGTCATCAGCTCGAGCTCTGGGGCGTATCGGTCGAACAGGTCGTCGACGCTCGCGCCCGACGCCCGTCTCGCGCTGCCCTTCCTCGCCGATACCGGCGGTTCCTTGGAGAGACCCCCGAAACAACTGACCGTCGCGATGCTCGTCCTCAGCTGCTGCGAGAGGGACAGCGCCGAGAACATGCCGCCGCGGCGGGTACAAGTACGATCGGTCGGGGTTCGAGCGAGGGGCGAGAGGGAGGAGCGGGCCGACGAAGGTACGGGCGAGGCGGTCGCGGGTGAGCGCGGAGGGCACTGAGAAGGAAAAAAAACAGAGTCGAGGAATCTTCGCCGGTGCCGGCTCGAGATATTTTTGAAGAGCGCCACTCTCGAGGGCGCCCGGCCCCGCCTCGGACGGGTGATGAGTTCTCACACCGACACTCAGACCGCAAAGATCGCCACCCTCACTTTCGTCACCGGCGTCGCCCTAGGATTCGTGCTCAACAACCGCCTGCGCAGGTGGCTGAACGGGTACTGATCAGCAGGCATCTATCTACATCACGATGGGACTTCCACGCTTTGAGACGACGACGACGCTGCATCGCGCGCCGCCCGCGAAGATGGACTTCATGCTGGGCATGGCGGCGCAGGTTCGCGCGAGGGAGACCGTGGACGGGTACGTGGAGACGTACATGCGACGTAACCCCGCCGCGCGCAAGACGATGGAAGCCGTCGTCATGCAACTCACAGAACGCGCATCAGACCTCCGCTTCGACCACCTCGGCTTCCTCGCCTTCACAGGGCTCGACGACACCGTACCGGGCGTCGCCCCCATCCTTCACGTCTTCACCCAGCTCGGATGGACCGAGCGGGACGCGTTCGACCTGGAGGATGGACTGGTACACGCGCGATGGTACCAACCTCCGAGCAAAGACTTCCCGATGGTGGTCGTCCGGGAGCTACGAGTCGACCGCTTCGGGGAGGAATGCGTCGAGGTACTACGAAAGTACCTCACGCACGCGGATGACGATGAGGAGTTACTATCGACGGAGGATGTGCACGCCGCGGCGATCGTGGGCGCCGCGCCGTGGAACACCGAACACATCGACGACGACGACATGGAGCTGCTGACGTACTACTCGCCCCTGTTGGCGTGGCACTTAGCGCACGGGTACGCGGCGCATCAAGTCGCAGGGTCCGTGAATGGATTGACGAAAAGGATCGATGACGGGTCGACTCGGCGGATCAACGCGACGGTGGAGGACGTCCGCGCGGTGATGGAAGCCGCTAGCTCCCACGGCGGCGGGTGTCCCATGGCGGACCCGGCGGTTAAGATGTCGAGCGACGGGTCCGCGCGACGTGTTGCCGCCACGGGTATAGACCCGGCCGCTACGGGGTGGAACAAAGTCGGTTCAACGAATTGGGGCGGGCTCGTCTTCGTGCGCAGGCTCGACGGGGAAATCGTGACGCCCGGGACGGGTATAGACAAACAGACGCAGCTCGCCGAGGCGTTCGGGTTCGACGATGAGGATGAGGACGATACAGAAGGAGGGACCGAGGAGGTGGAGACGGAGGATGGGGATCCGGAAGGGCGGGCGATGCTGGAGGCGTTGGAGATGATGAAAGATGATTCAGACGTCGACGACCCTCTGCTTTCGTCGATGGCATAACTTAATGTTAACAATCGTCGCACTCGATCCTACGCACGCTCGTGCTACTACTCTTTCTCACTCACCACGCTCGGACCCTGATGGCTGCTGCGGTGTAGGCGCTCATCCTGTCGTCCAGCCCGCCCTCGTGCCTGTGGTTCCCGGCGGTACCGTCTGCGAGCTCCCAACTCAACACGCACTGCTCCACGTCCCTCGTCGGATCGCACTCGTACCCGTGCGTTTCGTGGCACCACTCCACGATCTCTTCCATGCACGCGCACAACGCGGCGTCCTCCACCATCCCGACCCGGTCCTCCGCGCCCGGGTGGTACATGCCGAGTGAGGGCGCGTCGAACACGGGGATGGGTTCGGATTCGATGTAGGATGTCACCCCGCCGGGCGCGATCGTCCCGTCAATCCCCCACTCGTAGTGGCACCTCTGGCCTTTGACCCACACCGCGGACTTGACGCGTACGCTTATACATGAGGTGGCGTAGTCCCATCCGTCTTCGTCCCAGCCGCGCTGCGCCCTGGCGTGGTGGAGGACGTAGCAGTGTGCGTACGTTCGGGCGTCTGGTGGTTTGGGGTGTGCGCCAGGCGTGGGGGCGAACGGCGGAGGTGGCAGCGATGCGCTCCTGTACATGGGCGGCGGGGGTGGGTTACCCGGCGCTCCTTCCACTGTATCGAACAGCGCCTCGCCGGAGTCGTGAAGGCCGTACCCGGGCGACGGCGGCGCGCCCGACGGGTCGTCGAGGTGTAGCCTTCGAAGCGAGAGCTGCGGCGATGGGCTCGTCCTCGGGTCGATCATGGAGGGCGACACGCGGCCGGACCGATTGCCGGAATCCATCAGCTCCTTCGGCTTGGTCGCGCAGGCTCCCATGACGCGCGAGACACCGGGTCCGCGCGGTGGGAGATCCAACCGCGCCGCCAAGTGGCTCGAGAGAGGGCGTCGCCGCGATGCACAGTGGATACGATCCAGAGTCGAGTCAGCTTGTTTCTGGAGAGCGATGATGATCTGGATCTGAAGCCCACAACGCGAGGGCGCCCCACCTGTGGCAGAGATGGCGTCGGGTCAGCTCGACGAGCTCATGGGGGTGCTCGGGAAGATGCGCGAGGCCGCGGAACGGCTCGCGTCATCCTCCGGCGACGACGCCGCCTTCGCAGACGCCGCCACCGACGCATCCTTGCTCTTCCTGGACTTGAAAGCCACGAACCGAGCGGCGCTGGAAGGGATCGAAGCGACGCGCGCCACGACGGGAAAGGCCAAGCTGGATCTGGACCACAAGCGGCTGGAGCTGCAGAACGTCGTGTACGAGAAGGGACACATCCAGAAGGAGATACGCGCGTGCCAGGATTTCCGCAGCGCCTACGACGACGACACGATCGGGCTGTGCACCGTGGCCGAATTCAAGAAACTGGCACCCGCGGAGTGGAAAGAAGCGGGGGACGACCCTCACGCGGTGATGCTGAAGAGGCTGTCGCACGAGCTGGCGGAGCGGAAGAAAATGTGCGAGCGCGAGAAAGAGCTCGAGGTACGTCACACGCGAGAAGGAACCCCGGCGAGACCCGACAGTTTGCCCCGCGATCACCCCGGGCCCATCTCCCCACTCAAAACCTAAAATCATCATCATTTCCGCTGACCCATCGGCTGACCCTCACGTCATCACGTCCTCCATCCACCAGGCTCAAAAGCAGACGCTCCAGGATGGCATCAAGTCCCGGCGCAAGTTCCTGGACGGCCTCGGCGCACAGCTCAAGGGCCTGAAACGTAGCACCGCTCCCATGCAGACACACTTGGCGCTGCCCATCTCCGTCGAGGAGAAAAGGAAAGGCGCGGCCCGGGCGCTGCCGCCGCCGCTCTACGTCACGTACACGCAGCTCGCGGCTGCACGGGAGGCGTTCGACGACGACTTCGAGGTTCATATCGAGGGATCCGTGGCGGACGCGGAGGCGCTGCAACGGAAGGCGGCGGCGGCGGAAGAGGAGGCGGCGAGGAGGCGGAAAGATTCCAACAAAGATTCCGCCAAAGATTCCGCAGACGCCGCCGTCAAAGCGGAAGACGAGGAGACGACGCGGAAGAGCAAGCGCGCGAGGGTATCGGAGAACACGGGAGAAGACGCGGTGGACGAACGCGATACGTACGCGGCGCACCCGCTGTCGGTGGAGCTGAGACTGGACGGAATCGCCTTCGTCTTTGTCTACCTCCACAACCTACACGTGGTCACCGTGAACGTCAAACCGCACAAAGGCGCGGCGAGCAAGGGGAAGAAGGACGTGGCGATCGACGATGACCTACTCGTGAACCTGTTCCCCGGAGATACCGGGTCGGATACCCCCAACGTGGCCAACAAAGTTCGAGTCGCCGGGTTTGAATTCGACCGCTCCCGGCGGGATAGGCCGTACAAGTGGGCGCAACACCTCGCGGGTCTCGACTTTCTGGAGCCCGTGCCCGTGGGACGCGCCCCGGGCGCGGAGGCGGCGGAGGGCGTCGCGAAGCACCAGGCGCAGGCGCGGGTGAGGAACGTGTTGGCGGCGCTGCGAGCGCGGATGGCGTCGAGGGCGGCGCTCAAGTGAGTACCTTCGTACCGCCCCACGCTCGATTGAAACCCGTCTCTCGCGAGCGCCGACGGAACAACAGACGCTGACCGATCGATCATCCCCCTCTGCCGACGCAGGAGCCAACTCGCGGCGCTGGCCAGGTGCGACATCGACGGCCTCGCCGTCGCCAAGCGCCTGGAGATGCACCCGAAGAGCCAGCTGCGATCGTGGCGCGAGATCACCCACAAGGAGGAGACGCTCGTAGACACCGAGACCCCGGGGGCACCCGCCGACGACGTCGAGATGGTGGACGAGCTCGCCGCCGGTCTCTCCGAGGACGACGGCGCTCGACTCGTTCGGCGCACAGGCGCTCTCGGAGCCGCCGCCGCTGACTGGCGCGACCACGGCGTGCGCACGTACCGCGCGGTGGTCCGCGCCGCGCGTCAGCCCGGCGGCGCCAAGCACGCACGCGCCGTCCTCGTGGACGTCGTCGCGGAGGTTATCGTTTCGCCCGAGTATCCGACCCGGCCGCCTTCGTTTTCTCTCTCGCTGGAACGACGGGTCCCGGCCAAAGGCCTCCCGGCGTCCGACCTGGACACCAAAGACGACGACACCGCGGCCGAAGTGTCCAAGACTTCCACGGACGACGCAACGGGATCCATCGGGGATGCGTCCAACGACTTGCGTCTCATCGAGGAGGAGGTCAACGCCGAGGCGGTGAATTTGCTCCCGCCGGGTGGCGAGGACGAGGCGCTGGGGTACTGCGTGGTTCGTCTGTTGCAGGCGGTGGACGCGTGCGCGGAGTGTGAACGGTGGGGCGGCGCGTCGGATGAGGCGGTGGGGGTGAGGCAGATGCGGCGGGGACGGGAGCGACGCAAGGAGCTGCCGCCGCTGCTGTGAGGAGAGGAGTCCGATAGATCCGAGTCCCTCGTCGTCATCATCGAAACAGTCTTCACGAAACGGTTTACGTCGCTATCTAACCTATCAGCTATCCGGTGGGGCGGTGGGTGCCTCGTTTACGTCCCGAGCATCCCACTACGTCGCCGCGATGCGTTCTCGGACCCTGTCCAGCGTCTGCATCGCCCCAACGAGCTTAGCCTCGAACACGGTGGCTCTCTTTTCCAATTTGGCCACGAGACTTTCGAGGAGCTCGTCCCTTTGCCTCTCCACCGCGTCTTGATCGTCGCCCAGACCCTCTCGTAACAGCAGCGGAGTACCCGCGCTGGTCAGGGGCGTGCCGGACGGGGTGTACATCGCGCCGGGCGGGGGTTTGACGGTGCTCAATGGCGGTTTCTTCCCGACAGCGGAGGCTGAGGCTTTCGTGCCGGCGATCGATGATGTGCGGGAACGGGCATCATCGCGGGGCGGCTTTGATGAGTCGCGTGTTGGGCTGTTCGGGGCGCTCGGCGGGGGCCCATCGCGGAGGACGTCGAACCCGGTACCGGACGCGGAGGAGGACGGCGCCGGGTCCTCCGCGCCGATCAAGGACCACCCCTTCTTCTTCCCCATCGCGACGCGTTGTGTCGACGAGGCACTCCTCGTTTGACCATTAAATGGTTTTTGGCTATCGGCTCTGAGAGCACTTTTCTGTACGCTATGACCTGTGTCGAATGGAGCTCAACTCCACCTCTTCCGCGAACAACTTGATGGGCCCGCGCGTCGGCGGCGCCGGGGGTAACCCCGGCAAACCCCCACCTTCCTCCATCCCGCCCGGGCTCAGAGCTGAACCAAGAGTTGAACCAGAGACGGGGGGCAGACCCGGCGACGACCCGCTAAATGAGAAAGGGTCGCGGAAAGATCCAGCCGCGAAAGGGTCTCGTTCCGGACCCCTCGCGTACCCGTTCGTATCCCTCGAACCGTTTTCTCCTCCCCTCTCGTTTCCTGCCCTGTCCGCAGAGGTCGGGTCGGGTATGGACCCGGTCTCCTCACCGGTCTTCTCCACCCGGTGCCACGCGTATAACACGGCGGATGCAACCGCAAATACGACGACGAACGTCCCTAAGTTCTCATACACGATCGCCAGCGTGCTCGGAATTGCGAGGCACGCGATGCACCCCGCGGCGAAGAGGAATGCGAACCGGCGCGAGGGTGTCCTGAACACCACGCTGGGTAAACCCCGTAGGAACCCGAGGTCGGATCCCTGCGGTCCGAATTGCATGAGCAGCGGGACGAACATGTGCAGGCTGTAAAACAGCGACAACACGATGCACACCGGGATGATGACGCCGAACTTGTACATGATCTGAACCGTGCACCCGATCATGGGTATGACCGCGATGAACGTGGTGATCCCAGCCGCGGAGACGGGCGCGCCGAGTCTCGCGACGGCATCTTCGCCCCTGTCGCCCCTTTTGTGGAAATGTGATTTCGTAAAAGCCTCTGCCAGGTGGAGGATAAAGTCCACGGAGAGCCCGACGAGGATGGTGATGGAAACCGCTTCGACGATCCCGAGCGTCCAGCCCGCCATCGTGAAGATCGCGAGGACGCTGGCGATGATCGTGACGAGGCACACGAGCGCGAGGAGGGCCACGACGGCGTTGCCCGTGAAGATGATCACGGACCCGACGGCGAAGGCGGTGGATATGGCGATGGCCCTCACCGTGCCGCTCACCGCCGCCTCCTCCGTGGCCATCCGTACGAACATCTCGCCCGTCAACCGCACGCTCGGCATGGCACACACGTTCGCGGGGCACAGGTACTCGCCGACATCCGCCGTCGTGAGGTTACGGAGGAAAGCCCGGTTATCGACGTCAGCGTTGAAATCGTCGAGGAAATCGTTCCACTCGCCGTACCAGTCGCCGATGACTTTACTCGGCTGGTTCCACGGCACCGTCGTCTTCACCTTGACCTTCAGGTACCCTAAACGCACGTCCGTCACCGCACCGCGGTTATACGTCTGGCCTTCGATCAAACCCACGCTGTCCTTGAGCGACACGCGGGCCTGTATGAAGTCGCTAGCGGCTTTATCGAAGACGGCGGGTGGAGAAAATGGGAATAATCCGTACGTCAGCCGCCTGCTCTCCACGCTCGCCCACGCCCTCAGCGACTCCATGAAACACGGCTCAACCTCCATCACCAAACTCTTCGTCCGCCTCAGGCGTTCGCACAGCTCCACGGCGGCCAGCTGGAACTTGATCGAGCTCGCGTCGAAGCGTTGATCGAGCACGGGCTCACCGGCGGAAGAGAACGGGTCCAACGCCTCCACCGCCGTCCGCCGCACGTTCGTCAGTCCCCACACCAGGCTCAGGTACTCGAAGTTGGTGCCGTTGGTGCGCCGCGCCGGTGGGGACGGCGGGGCCTCGGCCGCGGGGATGCCGACGGGCGGCGGCGGCGCGTTCGGGAAGTCTGGAAACGCGGGCGCCCGAGGGATCGGCGGCGGCGCAGCCGGCGCCGGCGGCGGGAGCGGCGGCGAGGGTGGGGGCGGCGGCGGCGGCGGCGGCGGCGGCGAGGGCGACGCGTTCACATCTTCGGGCGGCGGCGGCGGCGGCGAGGTCGGCGGCGGCGAGGGCGACGGCGGTGACGGCGG
>Ga0257106_1000176_pt1 | contig 40102 bp, 24 predicted proteins | sample LP_taG_3_FD_190177 | JGI IMG/M metagenome (GOLD analysis project Ga0257106, IMG submission 190177) | Marine microbial communities from Northeast Subartic Pacific Ocean, Canada - LP_J_2011_P26_10m | ecosystem: Environmental > Aquatic > Marine > Oceanic | place: Canada: Northeast Subartic Pacific...
AAAAAAAAAAAAAAAAACATCACAAAAAAACCAACAACGCAAAACACATACACACACATCATCATCATCAAACGATTTGAAGAAATGATCACGATCGAATCGCCTCCGCAGAAGTGCATGTGTAAAAACTGCAAGTGCGAAAAGTGTGAGTGTAAGGTTTTGAGACGGTAGGTAAAACGACGAAGTTGTTTTTTTTCCTCTTTTGTGTGTCTGGGTCGTATTTTTGAGAAGCTTTTCGAGATACAAAAATATTCTTCTTCTTCTTCTTCTTCTCTTTAAAGGCTCTTTGCTTCACTTTTTACAACAACAAACGCTGACGCACAAGACTCTCTCGATGACGCGTAGGATTTTGTTACCCATCGATTCAACCGGCGAGGACGTCGAGGTTTTGAAGTGGGTACTCGATAACGTCCACAGAGCGGGAGACCAAATCGTCCTTTTACACGTGTGCGTTGTTTTGTCTTTTCTTGTTTCGCGCTCTCTCCCTCTCTTTCCTCTTGGACGTGACGATGATGAAAATTTTCTCTCTCTCTCTGTCTTATCTCTCATCCTCTTTCTTCACCACACCGCAAAAAACACACAGGATTCCCGCGCGCTTCCCGCAGTACGCCTGGGGGATGTACGACGATTCGTTCGTGGAAGTTCCCGATCCTGAAGAAGAAAAGAAGTGGCGCGAGGATTGCGCAAAGTACGTCGCGGAGACGCTTTTACCAATCTTGGATCAACGCGGTAACGTGACGTATAAGCTCGATATCATCGCGTACGAAATGAACAACACGTCCATCGGAGAAGTCGTGTGCGAAAAAGCGAAGATCATCGACGCAGATCTTGTCGTCATGGCGAGTCATCGCAAGGGACGACTTCAAGAGTTTTTTGTCGGCTCAGTGACAAACTATTGCCTTCATCACTCGAAAGTTCCTCTTCTTGTGTATAAAGGGCTGAAAGAGACCGATATAAATACAAAGTATTACACGGGCGATATCTCGAAGGAGAAAGAAACTTCGTCGTCGCAGCACAAGGAAGGCAAAACGCCGTCTATTGATTTTGAAAAGGCGACTCTCCAAGAGGGTTAGTAAAAGTCGACGCCGAAAGAAGACGAACGAGAGAGACAAAGAGAGAGAGAGAGAGAGAGAGAGAGAGACGCTTTTAATAAAATGTTAAGATCTTTACTCTCACAACGAGAGGTGAGTTTTATTAAACTGTGTTACTTTCTTTTTTATACTTCGCTAAACAAACGGTCGTTCATTCCTTCCTCTTTCATGCCTTCCGTATCTCTCCACAGCAACAATGGTGTCGTAGCGTTATGAACCACGGCCTCGGACACTCGTCCGATGTGCTTGTTCGACCTTCCTCGCTGTTGCGATGCACTCATCACAATTATATCGCAGTCCTTTGCAGCCTCGCATATTTTCTTTGCAATCTCACTCTCCTCCGTCCCTTCCGTTTGTTCGACGAGCAACTTTATTCTCTTCACGCCGTGAAAGTTAACGATCGGAACTATCACGTCGTAGACGTAATCTTCTTCGGAAACGCTTTCTTTCTTGTTCATCGATACGTGAACGAGCCGGATCTCGTCGTTTTCTTTCACCCTCACTAAAGGCAAAAACCACTTGAACAGCAACGTACCGTGGCTCCTTTCATCGTCCGCTTCCGAAATTGGTATCAAAAACTTCCTCTCTACCAGCGAGTCGAAACACTTGTCTTTACATTCGCAATCTACGAGTTTGCAATCCACGCATTTCAACGTCGTCGTCGTCGTCGTCGTCGTCGTGGATGAGTCCATCCTCCTCTTCTTTTTGTTGTGTGCTAATATTTTTGTATCTCGTTCAAAAATACGCGAGAGAGCCGATCAAATCTAAAAAGAACGACACAAAAGGTACGCTTTTGCTGCTGCTCGCGTCGCCCGCTCTCAAACAAACAACGACGTTCTCTGACGACTTCTCTAAGAATGAAATCAGTGGAAGAGCAAGCGGTTGTAAATCGACAGCAACCGACGATCGTGTCCGTCTGTTTGAACTGTAAAAAAGGCGCGTGCTCCTTTGAAGGGAAAGAGGAGAGAAGGTTCTTGTTCCCGTTCGAAGAGAACGAAGAGGACTCGCAGGAAGCTTTGAGGTACTTTTTGAAACACATCTATCGCGGCGAAGGGGACGAGATTATTTTCTTGCACGTCGTTCCGACGAGTTATCGAAGAGTATACCACGATACAATGGTTGTGCAATTGAAACCGGAGAACGAATTTGAGTGGAGAGAGAAGTGCGCAGACTTTGTTGAGAGAGCCCTCGTTCCAATTCTGAAAGAGAAGGACGCGAAGCACAACCGCTTGGAAATGGTGAGTTACGACCCGAGCGAACGATCTATTGGTGAAGTTATTGTTCGAAAAAGCGAAGAACACGACGTGTGTTGCGTTTTCATGTTGGCGCATCACAAGTCGAGAGTGCACGAATTTTTTCTCGGCTCGTGCGCAAATTACGTCTTACATCGCACTTCAAAGCCGGTGATGTTGTACAAGAAGGAAGAGTCTAAGAAAGAAACCGAAGACTTGGAGTGAATAACATCTCGCATCTAATCTTTTACTATGGCTGGTAAAACTACACAATAACGCTACAGCTATATACATTCTACTCGTTGTCTAGTACATTTTCAAACTCGCATTTACTCGGAGAGAACAAAGCTCCCGCGTTGAAATTATTCACATCGATAAACGCCTGCACTCAAATTGTATCAACTCAACCCGCTTCTCTTTCTCGTATGAAGAGATTTAGCGAGAAAAGCTTCACGGAATAAATTTTTGTGCATGCATTCAAACGCTTCTTTCTCTTAATTCGCGGTGGTTTTGTTCGCCGCTTCTAAAACCTCTTCAATCGGCGCGCAATCGCCCCACTCCTTCTCGCGATGCGAATATACGATTTCACCCCCCTCTTTAAAAACCATCAACCCGCCCATAATCAACCCCTCTCCCGTCAAATTATTCCTCGGCGTTCTCTCGCCAATACTCTTGAAGTTTTGCACGATTTTGTACATCTTCACTGGATTGATTAAAGTGAAAAACAAGCTCGACCTTTTCAAGACGCCTCCGCCGACGGCGCGAAAAAACGCCTTCGTCTCGTCCAAATGCAACTTGTCCTCGCTCTTCCAGAAGTCCCTGCTAAACTCCATCACTTCCTCTTCGATGGATTCTTTCAGAACGCAGTGTAACTCGCAGTTCATGTCGTTCAATTTCTTCTCGATCTCTTTCAGACGACGGATTTCTGCGCGACAGAACACTCACCCGGGCCTTCGCAAAACGCACACCACCGCGGACGTTTTTTGCCAAATCTCTTTCCCTTTTATCCTTTTTATTCTTTTTGGAAGTTCCAACAGAGGGGCTTCGGATACCATCGTTCTCGTCGTCGCCGCCAAAGAAGAAGAAGAAGAAGATCTGTTCATTATTTGTTTGATGGAATGAAGCAAAATGGATAAATTTCAGAAGGAACAGACCATACAAAATTTCTCCTCTCTCTCTCTTATTTATTACATACACACTAGTATATATCAATCGCGCGCAAAAAGCAGCTATAATAAGAAGAGAAAGAGAGAGAGAGAGATATAAGAACTCTATCATGCGTTCGGCGCGATCGCGGAACGTTCCCATCGAAAACAACTGGGACGCAGAATCGAATCGAAAACATCCTCATCGCGATGATTTCGAAAACGACGAGACAAAGGAAAACAAAAAGTATTTATTCGGAGACGGGAAGAAGCATCGATACGTGCGGTACATGCTCAACGTTCCGATGAAGTTAGGGAGGATGAAACTGATGTTATTGGCGTTGGTTGGGTTTCTGGTTTTGTTTTCCGTCGTCTTTAGTGGAGGAGGGGAGAGGAGGAGTGAGAGTCGTATCTCGACGACTTTGGGGGCGAGCGGAAACCACCGTCGGAGTAATCATCATCGCGCGACCAACAACAACAAAGGAGAAGAAGATGATGATGAAGAAGACGACGAAGGGAATGAGACGGACGACAACGAGAGCTTAGATTTATCCGGAGGAGATGAGGAGGAGGAGACCAACGCCGACGACAACGAAAAGGAACAACAAACGCAAGATGACTTGGACTCCTCGGAGCAAAGGCTAGAAGAGTTGTCCGTGGCTTTACGAAAGAGATACGCTAAAGACATCAATCGAAAAGGAAGTGATTTACGAGACAATAACAGCAACACTAACATTAAAGAGCAGCGAGTGAAGAACGAGAAAGAGTTGGAGCGCGCGGCGCAAAGTGGGAACGATCGAGATATTGCGTCGGCAATGTTGATGAAGTTGGTGTTGGATCGAGCGGAGAGCGATGGAGAAGTGGAGGTGGACGATGGCGACGACGACAGCGGGAAAGTAATTAAATGGGATGCCGTGAGAGCGGCGTTGAATGCCAGGTTTGAAGCGCAGAGGCAACAAGCATTAGCGAGAAGGGAGAGAGAGCGAGAGAGAAAGAAAAGAGAGGAAGCGCGAAGAGCGAAAGAGGCGGCGGCGAACGCGGCGGCACATAAGCTGAACAAACCGAAACCGCAAAAGCCGCACACGCAGGCACAGATTATTGCGGCGGAGCAAAAAGCCAAAGAGGCGTTCGAGGCGGAGCAAAGAGAGACGGAAAGGATTAATAGACAGTTGGAGTTGGAGGAAGCGAGAGCGGAGGAAGTTCGATTGGAGATGCAAAAATTGGAAGCGGCAAGACGAGAGGCGACGGCGAGAGTAGAGTTGGCGAGACTAGACGCCGAACAGCACCACAAAGAGTCGGAAAAAATCCAAAAGAGAGCGCAGATGCGATCAGAGGCGAGAGAAAAGGCGGCGGCGGCAAAAGATGCCGCGAAGAGACGTGAAGAAGAGCGGATACAAAAAGAAATCGACGAGCTCAGGCAACAGCAAGCGTTGGCGGAGGAGAAATTGAGAGCGGCGACGTTGCAAGATCCTCTCGTGGCCAAAGCGGCGGCAGAGAAGCGGGAGGTGGAGATGAAAATGGCCGCACGATTAGAAACGTTGAAGAAGCAGCAGCAAGCAGAGATAGATAAGCGCGAAGCCGCGGAGAGAGAGAAGACGATAGCGGAGGCGGTGAAATTCGCCCGGGAGAAAGAAATCGAAGACGAGAGGAAAGCGAGAGAGGCGGAAGAGGCAGAAGAGGCGACGAAAGCGGCGAAAGCTACCGCCGATAAGGACCGACAGAAACGCGCGTTGAACAGAGCGGCGAGCGCGCAAGGTGCGGCATCGCACGCGCACGCCGCAAACGAACACGCCGCAGCGCATAACGCCAAATCGCACAGTTCGAGAAACTTGTTAGTCCCTCCGCCGTCGAAACGTAGCGGACGATGGGTCACTGACGCCAACGGTATGTCTAGATATTACACTAACGACGCCAACGAAGCTCATCGAATGAACAAGCAACACGGTCCGAGACACGACGAATCGTTCGAAGCCGGGTTCGGTGCGCAACACAAAACCATAAAAGAGAAGAAAAGAGACACGACGAAACAAATGTTGAAGGAAGAGTTGGAAGCGATGGCGGCGAACGTCGACGACGAAGAAGAAGAAGGAGAAGAACAACGACAGGGAGAAGAAGAAGAAGAAGAATACTAATAATGATAAATTACTACTAGTACCTAATAATCCATAGAATACAACAAAAGCTATGCGTCCTTCTACTCGTCCGGCGGCGGCGGCTGTTCTCCTCTCTCTCTAATCTGATACTTTCTCTTCAACTCCAAAAGCTCCATCTCTTTCGTGTTCAACTGCTCGTTGATTCTCTCGACCACGCCGTCCAACTTTTCTTTATTCCCTTTCACGGCTGGTAAAACCTCCTTCACTTTCCTTTCCACCAGCACGCCTCCGACTAATCGAAAACACTTCCTCTCCGGGTCTAAATCCTTGATCGCATCCACGACTAACTCGTGTTCTTTCGCTTGATTGGAAAGCTCGTTGATTTTCGATCGAGCCTCCTCGCACACGCTCGTGAGGTTGTTGTAGTGTTGCAGAACGTCTTGTTCGTTGGTAAATTCAGGGACGAGCGGGGGTGGTTGTTCCAGCGGTGCTTTGATCGTGCCCATTATTATTCTTTCTCGTTTGTTGTTGCGTTTACCTGCGCGCGCGCGTGTGTGTGCGTTATGTGCCTCTTGATGAAAGTGTGGATTGACTTTACGTCGTCTTTTGTGTTGACTAATCAAACTAAAAATCAACTTTGTTCTCCATTTTTCATGTGAGTGTTGACTGCAAGAAGAGTTTTAGGGAAGGTCACGCTGAAACAAGCTTTACGAAGAACACCACACTTTCGCTTTCGGCAGAAGAGGAAAAGAAGAAGAAGAAGAAATAATAATGGAGAAGGAACATCATATTCACGACGACGATGAAGAAGAAATCTGCGACCAGAGGAAATCGAGAACAGCCAGACAGGCGTTAGAAGAGGTTCGTGATTATTATTCTTCACGATATGTAAATCATCATTATTCGCTGACAAAATGCATTCCCCTACTTATATATAGTTTTTCTTCCCGCTGTTTACGAACGAGAAAGAAGAGGTCTCGGAACGATGTCCGTTCAAGAAAAGCAGAGATTTATATCGAGAAATCGAGAGCAGAAAAACGCGTCGGCATAACAAAAGGAAAAAGGAGGAAGAGTGGAAAGACGTGGACGGAAAGGTAGGTGTTACTTCTTCTTCTTTTTTCTCGTAAATATCTCCTGTCGTCTAACAACGCGAGTGACTCTTTTTTTATATCATTAGGTATTTAAATCTGAAGCGGATATCGACGCGTACCTGAGTGGACGCTTTTTGAAGAGCACGAAAGGAGATGTCTGTCTCGCGGATTATTGCGACGTTTTACAGTGCGACGAGTATTACGAGTCTTTAGAAACGTCTTCGTCATCCTCGACATCCTCCGGAGAGAAGGACTACGCTGCGAAAACGAGAGCCGGAGCGCACTGTTACGCGTTGACGAAAACGTGCTTTCCTGAACGTTCAGAGTCTGCGGTGCAAGAGAAGAACGCGAGGCGGTTTGAGAGCATATTTTGCGACACTTTCGTTGGCTTGCACCAAGATGGACGGAATGCATTCGCGCATATACGCAAACAGGAGTATAAGTATCCGTCCGGTCAACATCAACGAGGACACGTTCGCAACGCGAATACGAACATCGACGCTTCCGCATCATCTTCCTCATCATCATCATCATCATCATCATCTTTCCTCATTATATCCACCCTTTTCACATTCCTTGGATTTATATTCTATCTGCTCTTCGTTCTCGCGCCTTCCATCAACCACCGCGCGAGCGGCTCTGATTTGAAAGCGAGAAAAGGAAGACGGACCGCGTCGAAGAAAAAGTCGACGAAAGATGTCGCGTTTGATTTTTTTAATCGCGCGTTGATCTTGTCCGGTTTTAAGCCGAAGAAGAAGCGGTATTAGTAATAATTCTAGCGTTTAATGTGTGAAATGGTGTAATTTGTGTATATTTTGCGTAGTTGCTGCGATTTGCGGTGTGTATTATATTAGATTATTTTGCCTCTTCTTTCGCGTTTGGTTATTTATTAACAATTCGAAATTTTTTTCACCTCACAACAACATCTCACACATCTCACACAAAGAAAGAAATGGTTCTGAGGAACAACAACACTCTTCCGTTTTAACCACGATGAGCGCGCCATCCTCTCCCGATGGTGGAAATGGCGAGGAGGACGACGCGGCGGTGGGTATGAACTACTCAATCGCGGAAGCGTTGATTCGACGATACACGTCCGCGTGTTTGGAATTGTCTTCATCATCGAATTCTTCAAGTTTTGCGTCGTCTTCATCTTTGGAGGGATTGTCGCCGTCGGTAGGAACACACGGAGGGGGTAACGACAGTAACGATGTCGGTGGTGGTACGAGTGCTGCTGCGAGTGCGAGTACCTCTGCATCATCGGCGCGAATGGAGGATATTCGGCGCAAGTATGGGACTTTGTTGGATGCTTTAGCCGCGATAGCGCCAACGCATGCGATAGTTTTAGTCGAAAACTTAGTCAATTGGGAAAAGGAAATTTCGCAACACGCGAACGCGGGCGAACCCCTGAATACTATTAATGTAAGGGGAGAACAACAAAAAGAGAACGCTTTGTGCGCGCTATGGCTGGCAGTCGAAGCAATAGTGAATGCAGTTGTCGTAAATGAGGAAGGAACGACGTTATTGGATAAATCGACGAGGAGGACAACGGCGGCAACGACGACGAATAAAATGTTCGTAGAGTTTCTCGCGCCGCTCGCGCTCGGCCACTTGTGCGAACGCGCGAGACTCCATTTAGCGCCAAAGAGAAAATTTTGGTTGAAAGAAGACTTTGTGAGAGCAAGCATAGAAAAGACTGTGGAGGAGCATCGCGTCGACGCGAGATTGAGTGATAGAGCAAGAGATGGTATTTCCTTGGACGAAACGGTCAAGAAAGAATCAAGAGCGAAAGATCTTCTGACGCCAGACGAAAGGGTAAGAGGAGGCTCGAACATGAGAGATATTTTGATGCGTACTCCTTCGAGGGATAAAGATCGTTCACTGCAATACTCCCCCGAGAAGCTAACAACACCATCCGGATCGTTTATGCTCCAACAACAGCGATCGATGAAGAAACTCGATATAGAGATTGACCAGGAGGCTGCGCTGAGGATATTTCGGGAGGAAGATGATGTTGGACTCGCAATATCGCGGGTAATCGCTTCTTTGTTCTCAATCTCATTCGATGAAGCGCTTGATTATTTCGTAGGCGCGCTCAAAAGTCGGCTGACAGAAAATCAAAGAACAGAAGCAAACTGGATCATGTTTGCCGTTTCTGGGGCAAAGCTTAGCTTGGTAGCTGGTGCGGAAACGCACAATTTTGGGGTGAATATAGAACACGACGTGGAGAAAATCCAAAACGCAGTAAAATTTTTGAAAGCGTTTAATCCAACAGAATGGATACCTCCATCTAGAGCGAAGCCGAGCAATTTTCGTCACGGGTTATGCGTGTTGCTCTCAAAGTGTATTGATATTCGAGCACTCGATAGGAGCGGCGAAGAGTCAAATTTCGAAATCCCGCTGGAGTGGACGAAAACGTGTATTCAAGCCAGAGTTTTCATCACAGAGTGGGCAAAGACGAAAGAAAAGCATTTAGAAGATGCGACACCTTTGCTTGCTACGCTTTTCGCGTGGGAACTTGCGGGAACTTTACGGGAAGATAATGCCATCATGGTTGCAGATAACTCCGGGAAACATCCGGATCTGATAGAATTTTGTGACAACGTAAGCAAACGCGCGAAGAAATTCAAAGGAAAATCTGCCGAAGCTGTGGATGTTGCTCGCCGATTATTCAGAGTTGCCAAGAGGCGGCTAAATGGAAGTAATTTGAACGATAAAGTAATTACAGACAAAATATTTAGCGTCTTGGAAGCTGGTATGGATGCGCTTGCGTCGGTGCAGCCTAAGGATTTTGTAACGTACACAGCGTTTGCATCCGACCATGAGCAACTATCCCATGTTCGTTTCATGAGTGCTATCGCACTTTCAGCCGCATATCGCGTCGATAAAACGCGCGCCATTAAAATTGCGTTGAGGATGCTCTCTAAAACAGACCCTTCGGATGCTGTCGCAGTCGCTGTAAATGTTGCCGCTAGCATGCAGCTTAAAATGAAATCATCATTCGATACTATTGAACTCATGGAGCATTTGCAACGAGTAGTAGCTCGCGCGATGGAAATCAATCAATCCATGTATTCGGATTCTGGATATACGGTCTCACGAAACCTTGGTAATGAACAGTTGAATCAGATTCGTGGCAGCTATCCCACTTTAGCGGCTGTTTTGCGGTGCATCCCGAACGTCGAGGTGCCGAATGTAGATCCCATCAACTTCGTTCCGCACTTTATCACGCATACAAACTCTGAGATTCGCGTAGCTGCTGCTGGTGCACTGAGTAGACTTATGTTGTTCAGTGAAGTAGATGGTACCTTACCCTCTACAGATGCGTGTAATCGTTTAGTCCAGGCAGCGAGTTCGAGTTTGTTGAATTTGAGAGATACATCTGATCACTCGTTGAGAGAGTCCGCGGCGAAAGCTCTGACCTTCGCTCTCAATCGACGTCGTGCAGCACTTAATGATGATATGAATGAAAATGACCCCACCCTTGGGCATTTAGATCATGGTGGAATAATAGAATCACCGCGACCGGAAGCTGCGGGTTTAGTTTTACTCTGCGATCCCGTCCCATCGGTTCGTCTGGCTGCTTTAGCGTTACTTCGGGAAGTTTCACACTTTCAGTTCATGGACAACAGGTATAGAAAGGGGCAAAATAGTGCGAGTAAAAGAAATTCGCCTCGGCAATTCACCACTTCATCTCCCCGCAAGCGCAGAGGCATTGACACAGTTAATCAAAGCGATTTGCCACGATCTGTAGCGAGCGTCATCGACAAGTGTCGCTTTCGTATGTATGAAGAAGCTGATAGCTTTACACATACAGCACGCAGTGCTAAGTTGCACCGCTCTATTACTGCTGAGGAGATACTTGGAAACGAAGCGCTTCAGAGCAACGCGTTGTGTTCAGCGATTGGCGTATTAGCGAGATCTGTGGCCACATCATGCAAAGCTGCTTCAGTCACGGCCAGAGCACAGGCTTTGCAGCGAGTGCAAGCCATTATGGTGTTAGAAGGAAAAGGTTCTATGATGCAAGCTCCTACAGAGCCAGGCTCGTACATCTTTGAGTTATGGCGAAACTACGCATGTTTTGTATGCTCGGCAACAGATAAGGAGGACCTCGAAATACGTAACTCTAAGAAAAATGAAAATCCCGATGAGAATGGATCTGGCCCTAAAATCGTGACTATAGGATCTCGCGGTTCGCTCCAGACGCTCTTTCAATTGACAGTTCCATCCATTCTCACGGGTAAAGGTGGCCAATTGGAGGCAATTCTGAACGTTTTGGAAAGAGTGCCTCCTTTCGTGGTTCCGAAGCTATTGGATGCGTGCGCGGATGTATTTAAATCGATTCCGAAACTTCAGATACTAAATACAAACACCACTCAATCTTCTATTACGAGTATATTTGATTCAAGCGCGGTAGATGCTACGAGTGTCACGATCTCGGGTGGTAACATGATGAGTCCTCAGTCCAATATGAATTCCGCCACTTCTGTCCTATATGCTTGGATGACATTGGCAAAACTTTACAAGTTACTCGTAATACGATATTCACCGTTTATCGAATCAACGGCGGATGGTAATGATACGAAACAAACTATGTGCGAGAATATTGCGAAGTTTGTGGAAGAGGCAACTTTCATCGCAACTATTGCAGCGAAAATGGTACCAGGCGCGAAGGATATGAAGGATAATGACATGAAGCCACTTGCAGAAGAGTTGAAAATTTCTGTCGCACTCATCATATGCGCAACTGTCGAAGATATACCAACGTACTGTGCTACTGTGCTACAAAAGCAGTCACGAATGAAGCTTTGGACACTTGTCTCGGGATGGGTAGAAGAAGCTCTCGCTGAAAGCTATAAACTTGCGGAAACGAGGAATTTTCAAAGTGCATTGGCTTCGATTCTAGGTGCACCTGCTTTCGATGAATCTATGTTGAGAGAAGATGGTCCAGTTTTCGATTGGATTGATTCTATACTTGAGGCGGGTGATGGTGAATTAGAACGTGTTGCGCGAAATGCAATAGTAGGATTCTGCTCGAATAATCCTCAAGTGTTACGGATAGTTATCGAGAAGTGTTACTCTGCCAAAACAAGTGTTTCGACGATTTATTTTTCCGCACTCGCGATCATTGCTTCGGATGCGTTCAATACTACCGTCAAAAGTAGAGCACCAGTTGTTAGATTTATGGTGCCAGCACACCTTGTGACGTTGTCGTACTTTAATCTGATCAGCCTCGATGCTCGAAATAGGGAGAATGCGAGAAAGCTCATCAAAGCCATCTTCATTGTATCTGAGAATACCAAGGACGATAAAGACAAAAGTAGTAGCGTCTTTGAGGATGGCAATGGTAGTATGCATGCAAGTAGACTTCTGGCTTTGTTCCAAGATTCGTCATCACAGCCTGAGCTTCCGGAAGTGCACTGCAATCTCTTGCAAAATGCTTCAGAAATAATGGTACAGACTAAAGACGCTTCAAAGTTGGCACCTGAATTACTCATACAAACATTTTCAAGATGCTGCTTTCTCATGAATGATGATGGTAGTAGTAGGAGTAATGATTTGCAACTGAACAATACAATCCGCCAAGTTTTAATTGCACTAAAACCATGGGTTCGGTCTTTAAAACTTGAAGAGCTTACGAAAGCTGGGAAACGCCAAGTCTGCAACCGCCTTCTTCTTGAATTCTACGATATCACGAAGATTTTGAGCAGAAAGTTCGGAGCAGAAATCGAGTCTCTCTGGGGTTGTTTAGCGATGAGAGAGAGCTCTCAACTTCTTACACCACGTAATCTCGAAATGGCTCTGGACTTTTTGCTTTTCAACGGCGTGAAGACGGAAAATGTAAAGATCTCCAACATGATGATTTCTGGAGATGTAACGAAGAAGAAGAACGAGGAAAATGAAACGATCGAATCTTTTGAAGGCAACCTTTTCCTGACTCCGAAACGAGCGTGTTTGTATTTAGCGCGAGTTGCGCCACAAGAATGTATTGATAGACTTGTTCGGGCTGTTTCTTTTCGCGCTTTGGAGCCAGAAGGCGAAATTTACTCAAACACAGACGCTTTTTACCACTCCCACATCGAAGAGCCAGATTTGGCAACTATTCTTCTTGCTGAAATAGCTGCCGAACACGACGAATATTTTCGCTCTCAGTTAATTGTGCTCGTTCACGCAGTTGTAGCTACGATAGCAACCTCGAGAAATGCTCTAGTATGTGCACATTGTCAGCAGCTTTTGGCTAATTTACTGCACAAGCTGGCTGGGCAACCTCTGGTAAGACGCATCGAAAATTATGAGAATGATGATCAGAGTCTCTCGAAAATTCCTGCCAAAGATCAACGCGCTCTAGTCACAGTTCAAAAGTTGCAAAAGCTCGTCGGAAGTCGAGGGCTTGAGGCCGGGTGTTCTTGGAATGACTCAAATTTGGATCTCTTCTGCCATCGCTTTCCAGACTGTATGGTATTTGAGGCTTCGCCGAGGGAAAGATGGTCGAGTGAGGCTTTGCGTTGGGTATCGAAGGCAAAATCGTTTACTTTAGCGTTAGCATCAATGGATATTCTCGGGGCTTTGCGTCACCCGCTCGATAACGAAGAGTTCAGAACGTTTCTGGGAATCATGTGTACTTCGGCGGCTATGTCGGAAGGGAAATTTTTGTCTGGATCGACGGTCCCGCCGAAAAAGCCGAATGTTCATTCCCCATCATCTTCTCCCCGAGGATCTGAGGACGGAACGGTCACCCATCGTATGCAACTCGGTATGAAGTTTACCTTGTCTATACTCGTTGCTTTGAGGAAGTCGCCGTTTGTGTATGTTCGCATCGCACCTCAGACATTCTGGTTTGGCGTCGCGTGTTTGCGCTCGACTAACGAACAAATCTACGAAGCTGCCGTGCGACTGGTGACTGTTTCTCTGATGTCTGCACCATTGAATACGTTCGGTTCTTCGGCTTCTTTTTCAACCTACGCGGCGTCTGCACCACTACCGTTGCGAATTCGCTATGCTGACTCAAACTCAAACGTTGGAAAAAGCGCCGGTTACCAGGCGAAACCTGCAATATCTCTTCAAGATGTTGTGCCCTTGCTTCTTAAAGGGACGCTGAAAAATGCAGCAGCGACGAGAGGATCAGCAGCGACTGCGTTAGCATCAATAGCTCCATACTGCGCTTCTGAAATATGGGGCGGCAAAAAAACATTAGCGTGCGTGCTTTGTGGATTATTACCTATTGCCTTGTACGCATTCTACGGAGAGGAAGAAGAAGAAGATAATGGAAGTTATGAAGACTACGGCAGAAGAGATGGAGAGACTCCTGAGCACAAACGAAGAGACGATGAGCAACTTAAGCGAAAGAGGAAGAAAAGTACTTTCGGCAAAAAGGAAGCCACGGTGGCGCTTCAGTTGCTCGCCGAGGGTTGTCGACTAGTTTCACCAGTGCTTGAGGACACCTTACACTGCATTATTGTCTCGCGCGATTCTCTAGAGCAGAACGGTAATGACGAAAATAAAGACGAGTATCATCGCCTCACGGGAATGCAAAAAAGCGTCAGGCGCGCTTTCGGGCAATCTTCAAACGGTTTTGAAAAACATGGCGATGGTGACGACGACGATGATGCTTTTGGTGATTTTAAGGGCATGTATAAATTTTTGAACGAGTTTAGTGGCGTCACAACGCTCGAGCAAGCGTGTGAGCTCTTGGCGCAGCCTTTGTTCGATGGTTTTTTGGTTCCAAACGATTGCGCCGAGTGCGCGATTGCTCTTTTAGGGGATATCGCAAACTCATCAGCACATCACGGAAACGCAGAAGGAGCTCTGCATTTGCTCTGCGCGGCTGCGACGTATTCTCCGTCAGTTCGAGACGACGTATCTCTGTACAGAGAGACGGGTGTGTTTCACGCCTTGGCTTTAGAAACGATGGAAAGACAACAAAAACGAAATAGCAACAACATGGATGCGACGACAACGACGAGGACGCCGGAAACACTTCCCGACCGTGACGAAGGATTAAACGAAAACATCGCTATGAAAATGTTAAAGAGCGTAGCAATGAACTATTCTGTGGCTTCAAAAGTCGCGGAAATGAAGAAAATAGAAAAAAAAAAAGGAGGGGAAGAAACAGCAACAAAGACGACGACGGCGAAGCCTGTTTTCTGGCAAGGTAGCCTGAAGCGAACGAAAGAAGAACCGATTTCAGATTTGACCTGGGGGATCTTGTTGAGCGCGAATTTCGATCCCGAGCACGCTTCGCTCCCAGCTTCTTTAGAATAATAATACTAGAAATGATTTTAGATAGAAGCGCAATAGTTTTGTAGTATAGATGATTTTAGCATACACATCACCTAATTCACCTTACTCGCCGTCGCCACCTCGCGTAAAACTCGGAGGCCATCTCGGTGGATCATACCCTCTCCCCCCAAACGGATTACACCTCGCTATCCTCCACGCGGTTAATATAAATCCTTTTCCAGCTCCGTACTTTGTATATGCCTCGAACGCGTAATTCGAACACGACGGTATAAAACGACAGCTTTTCGGCATAAACGGAGACAGTTCGTTGCGATAGAAATCAATCAGAGAGAGGGAGAGTTGTACCAGGATATCCTTCTCTTGTTGTTTATTCTCCTCCTTGCTACTACTACTACTACTACTACTACTACTACTACTACTACCTTCTTCTTCTTCTTCTTTTTTTTCATCTGATTCATCGTCCTCGTTTCTCCCAGACGAAGAAGCGAGAAAAGTGAAAGAAGAAGACGAAGCACCGGCAAAGACTCCACCCATCCGGTGGTGGTGGTTAAAAACACACCGACTGCATTCCAACTTCAACGCTTCCTCTCCTCTTCTTCTTTCGCTTCTTTTTCTTCTGTTACGATTATTGACAGCAACAACAACAACATCAACATTTACATTAGCACTCGTATTAGCAGTAAAAGCAGTACGTCTCTCTCGTCGTCGTCGTCGCTGCTGATGATGATGATGATGCGGCGACAAAGTTCGTCCTTTTCTCGAAGAATCAACAACCCCCTCGCGGGGACAACACGTATTATTGGAAGTAAGAAGAGTAAACATTTTGTTGTGAGGAAAACGACACTTTAATTTTTTTTTAACAACACAGCATCTTTTTGTCCTCGGCGGCTATACTTCTAAACTACTATCTATGCTTTCAATTGTTTCTGGAGACTGATCTATACTCTTCGTTGAAATGCGTGACGCACAAGTTGCTCGAATGCACAAACTCTTCTTCGGCGTCTGAAACACGTAAATTATGATGGGCCAAATCCTCCGCGCTGTAATTTACAATCGCTCTCGCGATTTCTCTCCCTTCTTCATCCTCGACGATTATGCAATCTTGAACTTTATAGCCGTTGCTGCTGCTACTCTTAGTACCATTGCTATCACTGACTAAGACGTTTTTCACCAACAGCGGTTCTCCTGATTTTATATCCTCCTCACCTTCTTTGTTCACTCTCACGTGATCTTTCACCGGCACGGAAAGCATCCATCGTTTCTTGCCTTTAGCGGCATCCGCGGCGGCTAAAAATAACGTGTATTCTTTACTGTTAAGAGAAGGGGTCACTTCTCCTCCTCCTTTTCCTCCGTTTAAACCTAATGCACACTCGACAATCTTTTCCATGTCTGTGCTTTTCCCGATGACCGTTTTGCACCCGGCTGCGCTCGCGATTCTCGCGGCTGTAAGTTTAGTCACCATCCCGCCGGTCCCACCCGCGGATCCAGCGCCGCTGGCCACGTCCACTTCACTCATCAACTTGTTTATATCATCCACCACCTGAATTCGTTTCGCGTTTGGATCTTTCATCGGATTCGAGGTGTATAAACCGTCCACGTCTGTGAATAAAAACAAATACTCGGCAGATATCAAGGAAGCGACGTGCGCGGATAACGTATCGTTATCGCCAAATCGTAACTCCTCGACCGCGACGGTATCGTTCTCATTCACGATTGGTACCACGTCGTAATCGAATAAGGAGGAAAACGTATTCATCGCTCTGCTATATTGCGATTTCTGCGATAGATTTTCCAACGTCAATAACACTTGCGCGGTTTTCACTCCCAGAGTGGCAAACATGTCTTCGTAATAATGCATCAAATGCGCCTGACCGATTGCCGCTAACGCCTGTCGTTTTTGTAACTCTTTCGGTTTTTCTTTGATGCCGAGCTGGAGCATCCCCGCGCCGACTGCTCCCGAGGTCACGATCGCGCATTGGAACTCGCTCGATTTCTGCAATTCGGTTATCTGCTCGCATATTTTCGCCAGTTGCGAGAGATGAATGACTCCAGTATCCGCTTTGATTAAAGAGGACGTGCCGACTTTAATCACGATTCTTCTTTTGTTTTTCTTCTTAGTATTATTATTAGTATCCATCATATAAGTTCCTTCTTCTTCTCTCTTTCTCTGTCTCTCGGTAAGTAAGTTCGTTCTTTTTGAGACACACAATAACAACAACGAAGAGAGTTCGTGTGTTGTTGTTGTTGTTAAGAATACAACGCGGGTTTATCGGAAAAAAGCGAGTAACTGTAATAAGCAATTTTAGGAAAAAAATGTGTTTAGGGCTTTCATTGTGCATTTAATTATACACAACTAAACCCTATAGGAGATATGCACAGAAAGCGAACTGGCGCAGCGGAAGCGCGTTGGGCCCATAACCCAAAGGTCGCATGATCGAAACATGCGTTCGCTATTTTTTGCATTTCCGCGTTGTATATGCACGTGCGCGGCGATTGGCATCGTTTAGAGGTGTATTTTGGTTCAAGTTGTTGGCTTTTTTTACTCTGGGGTGAGAATTTCCTTTTGCCATGCAAACATTGGCTATGTTTTTATTTTAAAAAAAAGGGTGATATGCGCTTAGTGTTTCTCTTTCTGATTACTATTGTGCGACTTAGTATTCTTCTGATACGGCCAGCTCTCCACGTTCGTATCGCCAACCGTCTGGTAATGGACAGTCGTTGTCGAGGAGGTATTGTACGCATTCGGTTTGGTTGTTCTTGTGCGCTACTCGTACGGCCCAATAGTTCCACGGCGCTTTGGCGGTTTCGCGCAAGTACTTCAAACACTCCAAGTAGCCGTACTTGGCCGCTCCCCAACACGGATCTTCGCTATATTGATCATACTTACGCTCAACAAGATATTCGAGTATATGAAGATGACCATTTCGAGCCGCACATGAGGCAGTTTCCCGATCCCAAGGCGCTTTGACTTCTTCGCGTAAGTATTTGAGGCACTCAAGATGACCGTTTTGGGCAGCCAGTGCACACGCCATCTCATCGATAGGACACTCACTTGCAACGCAATACTTTACCATTTCCAGATTACCGTACTCTGCGACCGTCTCAAACGTCTTTTCATCCCACTCACACTTTTTCTCCTCTCGCGCCCACTTGAGCAACTCGAGTTTATTCGTACAAGCAACTTTTATGCAGAAAGATATTTCTGCACGAAACCACCAACTCGGCCACAACCATCGCTTCTCCCACGCAACTTCCAAAGTCGATATCGACGACATCTCTCCAATATTAAACCTCCATTTCAAATCACCCGCGCGAGACGATCTCTTAATCAACTTTCTCGTCTCCGTATTCACCTCGTAGAAGAATTTGAGATCAGTTCGATTCAATCTCGGCAAAATATGAGTGAAACAAATATCGTCGTTATTCACAATCACATCCCATAGCAGTTTCGGAGAAAAAGGACAACTGCTCTTCTCCTCCATCGCGGTAGGTATATCCTCTCCTCCCCAAGGTTTATTCTTCTCTCTCTTTCTGTGCGTGTCTTTGTGGTGTATACAAAAAACACACAACAGACATGCGAGATTAGAAAACGGTTCCCCTAAATACGACTGTATTAATAATGAAACAATTTCGGCTTTTTTTTCTGTTCGAGCCTCGTTTACTCGTACACACGCTGCCGAAGTGCTCTTTCTTTCCTTTTATGCGTAACGTAACGTATGCGTGGGTGTGGGTGTGGGTGTGTGTCTATCTATTTCATCATCTACAAGTACTATTCTTCTTCTTTTTTACCGTCGTCGTTGTCGCTCTCATCAAGTCTTCGAACGCGACGCGTTTGGTCGCCGCGGAGTTCCCAGTGGTTTCTTTTTTCGGTGGAACGTAAAAGTTATTCTTCTTCTTCTTCTTCTTCTTTTCAACATTCTCTCCTTCGCGTTCACCATCATCAGTATCATCATCATCATTAGTATCATCATCATCATGTACGGTACAACTCGCTTTTACGACGCACTGAACGAGACGCGTTTCACTTTGGCAATCCATCAACGCCAAAGAGTTCGTAATCAACGCTTCGTGCTTTTGCTTCCTCAATCGCACATCTTTCCACTCCTCGTTGTGGCCGTTTCTTTTAAACTCCACGAGTTTTCCAACTTCCTCCTTTTCTAAACTAAACTCTTCTTCCTCTTCTTCTTCTTTTTCTTCTTGTTCTTTTTTTTCCTCCATCAACAGTGATTCCTTCCCAAGTTGTCTCAACAATACGCGTTCTTCCACGGTTCCTAAACTCGCCAATCGATACACAAACACCGGTTTCTGTTGTCCATCTCGCCATACTCTCGCCATAGCTTGTCTATCGTCTGCGGGGTTCCAACTCGCATCCATCAATATCAAACAATTTGCACCAATCAAGTTCAAACCAGCGCCACCGGCGCGGACGGAAAGTAACATGACATCTACGTTGCCGGTGTTGAAATTTCGAACCATCTCGGAACGCTTGTCCTTGTCAACGGAACCGTCCAATCTAGTCGTCGTTAATCCTTCGCGCTTGCACAGCTTATCGGCGTCGTCTAACTGATCGGAATACCCAGAAACAATCACTACGCGCTGGTAATTGCCATTATTTACGCTTCTATTTTTCTCGTTTATACCTTTCAAAGATTGCAAAAGCAAACAAAGAGCGCTTAATTTGCCGCTACATTCTTCTTCTCCTTCGTCATCTTCTTCTTCTTTCTTCTCTGCTGCATCGCGAATGGTATTCGAAAACGTCTTATCGAGCATGGTTGATCGACCGATGGCATCTAAACAGTGTTTTGCAGAATTCGCGCACTGCCTCAAAATGCCAATCGCACTCAACGCGTTGTTATTCTTGTTCGTATTCTTTTTAAAATAGTTTGAGCCAGCTTCGTAACATCTTTTCTGCTTCCCAGACATGTTGCACAACATCAAATACTCCGTTTTCGGCACCAAATACTCTTTCAATACGAGCTCTGCTTTCCTCCTCAGGATTCTTTTTTTCGTCACTTTCCTCAACTGAGCCTCCAACTCTTTCCCTCTCTTCTTTTGCTCCGCGTTCGCCTCGCTCGCTCTCGCTTCCATGATTGGTCTCTCGTACATTTCCTTGAACTCTTCCAACGAGTTCCAGCCAAAAATTGCTTTAGCGCGCGGTTGCACGACGTCTAAAATTGCCGCAAATTCCATCAAGTTGTTCTGAATCGGTGTTCCCGTCATCAACACGCGATGTTTCGCGTTTACCGCTTTCAACGCGTCTACGGTTTGATTCGAATCGGATTTCAATCTGTGTGCCTCGTCGCAACACAATAAATCTGGTCTGGCGTGATTCGGTATTCTGAGAGCCATTTTCCTCATAGTTTCGTAAGAAGCGATCAAAATCGGAAACCTATCAAACGATGATTGCATTGGTTTCTCTTCCACGTTTTCGTTCGTCTCGATCCATTTCTGAAACGCCCGTTCGACGTTCTCGGCGCCGCCGTCCGCAGTCACGCACTGCGCTCGAACGTTACCGATCCATTTCTTACTCTCATTCCCCCAATTCCCAACTAACGTCGCTGGACAAGTGACTAAAATTCGTTTAAACGGTTTCTTCAACGTTGGAAACGGCGTCTGTTTCAACACCGTCCACGCCAGCGCGAGCACTTGCAACGTCTTGCCCAATCCCATATCGTCCGCGAGTAACACTCCAGAGTTCTCAATAATATTGGTATTACTATTACTATTCCTACTGCTAATCTCGCTGTTGTTGTTGTTGTTGTTGTTTTCATCATTAAACCCGAACAACTTCCGATACATCCATCGAACGCCTTCTTTTTGGTGCTTTCGTAACTTTCTCGCAATGTTCGGGTCCATAACGACCGCCACGCAAGGCACTTTGTTTTTCTCCCTCCCAAAACCACTCTCATCATCTAATTTCTTTCTCGCCTCTTCAGCGGTGACCAAAACTAACGCGTTCGGGGCGCACGGGTCGTGCAACGGTTTATAATTATAAACTTTTCCTCCATCCTCCTTCTGTGGTTTTTTGTGATGAACAACAACGGGACCTCCTCCATCGTCAGCATCGTCATCGTCAGCATCGGAATCTGGAACGACCAAAATTTGCGGGAGGCTCTTCCTGTTTTTTTTAGGCGGAGTGGCGAACATCATTATCTCTTTTTTCTCTTCTTCTTCTTCGTCGTCGTCTTCTTCTCTCTCTCTCCCTCCGAAGGGTGGTGAAACGTGTAACAATAGTAGTTTTGGAGACAAGAAGAGCACGAGAAGACCCGAAAGAACGTCTTCCCCGTCCTCGATGAGAGAAAAAAAGTGTGGAGAAATTTTGAATTTTTTGCTCAAAATCATCAAAATTTCACCAAAAACCGCACAAAGCAAAAAGACGACAGTTGTTCTTCTTATACGAGCAGCAGCGATGAAACGAAAACACGGAAGAAGTGCGAGATAAAAGAAGAAGATATCATGCATTCATCTTCATCTGTATCTGTATCTTCTTCGTCTCTCTCGGAAATACTCGACCGATTCGAGAGACTGACGAAATCAACCGGGGAAAACGAACGCGCTTTACGATTGGCAACCAGAGCTTTGTGCCAGGAATGTATCGTCGAGAGTAAGAAGATAAAGAAGGAGAACGAGAACGAGGAGGGTACGAGAATACGATCGAGAGGTGAGAAATCGCTCCTGAGAAGGTGTTTTTTACACGAGAGCAGAGTCGTGGTGGACGAAATATCTCGACGCGTGTGTGATTTGGTCGAGCACAATGTCGTCGATAAAGAAGTCGTTACGAGCGAGTTACTCGCGGCTTTAGAAGCGACGACGGATGGGACGAAAGGGAGGTTTTTAGTGAGAGGGATATACGATATTTGCGTTTCGAACAGCAACATCAATAGGAGCGGTACTTTCGCCACCGCAAAAGGAGGGGAAGATGGTGATGATGATAGCACTTACATGCCTCTGTATCGAGCGATGAAATCCGGCGGGGCGCACGTATGCAGCACGTTCTTGTATTACGCGACTTTGAAAGAAAAGGACATCGAGCAGTTCCAGAGGCTTTTTTATCGAACGATTTTGGAGAGGAATGTGAGTGGAGCGATGGTATCGACGTCTTCGTCATTACTTCCGGGATTAGCGCGAGTTGCGCTCGTCAGGGACGGGTCTTTTGCCGCGCTGGAGATATTGACGAAGTGTTTGCCATGGTATAAATGTTCGAGCGCGGAGGATGTCTCGTGGGTGAGCGAAGCCATCGCAGATATTGCAGATTGGTGCGAAATGAAAGTAAATGATAATAATACGAAGACAGAGGAAGAGGATAGAATAAACGCGATCGTTGAGAGAGCTGAATTGGGTGCAATGGCGCAACTGTGCGATGCCGTGAAGAAAGGCGAAGACGTCGTGAGTCTTTCTTTCCACACGCACCGAATACTACGCATATCGCGGCGCGATAGTAAAACAAACGCACTCGCCGCGTGTGATTTGATCTCAAATTGTGTTGGGAAACTTTCGATTGAGGACCAATCTTCTTTGTTTTCGTTGACTCAAACGTGCGTTCGTTCCTACCCGGATGTCCTTCGGATGCACTTGCTCGAACTTTCCGCGACACTCTCAGAAAATCACCTAGGCGAGAGCGAGACGGCGTATAACGCAGCAGAACAAGGCTCTTTTTCTTCTTTTGCTTCAGATATCTCTGAAATGTATAATATTTATCCATTGACTGAATGCTCTGTCTTGCACGACCTTTGTCAGGCGATAGAATCAAACCAAACGATGGCTTTGGAAACAAAAGAGAGTATCTTCGAGCATGCGTTGCGGGGAAACGAAGAGAACGACGCCTTGTTCACACTCGCGTGCATGTTTTCACCGATATCGCTTCGCGTGCGAAATGCGGCTTTAGATTCAGTTAGAACACGGTTTAGGAAGAGTCCTGAGCTTGCAATTTCAGGACTTCCAATCGTTTCTCTGGCGTTGGCTAGTATTGAAAAGAATTTTTTAGTCTCTCCCCCGCCTGCGCAGGATGTAGCGCTCGCGACTTTGAGAGGATTGAAAGCTGCGGCGTCTTCGGCGTCCCATCCTCTGAGTGCAAACGTAGCTTTACGAACACTACTTCCTATTGTTGAACACATAGATAACGAGGAGGACGAGGAACGTTCGTTGGCATTAGATCTAGTTTTATTAGCGGAAGCGTGGATTTCTGCGCCTTCCAGTGGGAGTCAGCTTTCGTTTCGCTTCCAACAAGCTATCGAGCGCGCAATAGCGAGTCATATCTTCGAAGAAACGTTAGCTGGGGCAAATGCTATGTTGGAAGTTTCAAAAGCTGATCCATTTAGAGCGGCAGAAACGTTTGCAAACGCCATACAGACGTGTATTGAGCAGAAGAGACCTTCGTGTTGTCGAGCGATTGGATTGGAAACAATCGAAGTGTTGTTTCAAGCCGAAGCTTTGGATTTTTATCCTGCGTTTAAAATAGTAACGAAAGAGATGCCAACGCGGCCAAAAGATTCGAATTTAGTCGCCAAACGGTGGTTACGACTTTTAAAATACGGAGTCGAGGATGCTGATGTCGTACCAGAGGCCGGTTCTCTTGTCGTCAATGCTCTCATAGATTGTGCGCTCGATGAATCAAAAACAACAGACGATTCACTCAGAATTGAAGCATGGAATTCCTTGAATGAATTTAACATCAAACAAGTAAAGAATTTGCTTAATATTTACGATGGAGAAGACGATAACGAAAGCGAGGAAAGTAAAACGAGTTTCCTCGCGTTCACACGTCTCGTCAACGCATTCATAGAAGAAGAAAATGAGGATGTTGTGAGAGCGGCTTCAAAGGTGATTGCGCGGATTGTTGAATTGGAATCTGAATCCGTGAGTAGACGTGCTCGCGCGTCCCAGAAAAAGCGAATATCTCTCATCGGAGGCAGTTCCATAAATCAAGATGAAGAGAAAGTTTTGATGGAAATATCCGATCCGTTCTTGTATAGGCTCGCTATTGGAACGGCGAAACGGCTGCGAAAAAACACGAAATCGAAAGACGATGAGCTCATTTCGCCTTTGCTTTTACTTTTACTCTTCGACGGCGATTCGTACGAAATGCAATTCTGTGAATTCGTGAGGAGAAATAAATTTTCGCACGTGTGGTGGAACGAATACGTTATTGAAAATACGATGATGCAGTTTTTGGAGCGGTGGATGGTTTCATGGAGCAACGCAGCTGCAGATGACTCCAAAAGTAAAGGAGAACGTATTCTCGACGCTGGATTTTTCTCGCGCATTACAGGTGAGCGCCTACAATCGCCAGATGCCATACAAACGACCCGCGTTGCTACCAAAATTGTAGATGGGTTCAAAAGCGATGCCGTGAGTACGCGCGCGAGAGAAGAAATCGGCATCTTAGTTTCTAAATGTTTGCGCCTAGGGTGCTCAAAGCTTATTTTCCGAAGCGTTACTCGTGACGAAGAAGACAGCAGCGCAGGCACATTTTTTAATGATTTCAACGAGCAACATCCCGAATATATCTTTGTTCGATTAGCAAGTTTTGTTGAAGCGGTGGGAGACTATGAACTCGCATTGAAACTATTTGCGAATTCAATCGAGTACTTGGAAGAGAATGATGGTAAGGAAGATGAATCGTCATGGCGTCGCGCTCTTCTTTGCGCGCTCCCAATTCTTGCGAGAGTCGTGAAGGAAGGAGAAGGTGATAACAATGCTCTCATAAGTCGAGCTATAAAAGAAACTTTAAACGCATTTTTAGTTGAAGAGCAGGCATTCAGCTTAATGTCTTTAGGCGCCCTCGCGAGTCTTGCATTGGAGAGAGGCATTCCCTTGGAAAACGCGCTTTGCGAGAAGATTGTCACCGTCCTGATTGTCACCGCGACGGATGCGCATCGCAAATGTAGCTCTGAAGATAGATGCTCAGCTGTACTTGGCGCAAGTGCGTTACTCGGTGGCTCGAGTTTGTCGTGGTGTTGGCTACCGTCTCCACCACCAAAGCAGTGTACTGTTCATAAAATGCCCTCTTCTTCTCTCGTTGACGATGCAAACTTCTTCGTTCGCCCGTTACTTTTCGGGAGAGGCCAGGATTTGGCCAAGAAACTTCTCAAGACTTTGGAAAGCATATCATCTTCTTCCGCCGGCGGCGGCGGTAAGAATTGTCGAGTTGGCGACATCGCATCTTTGGCGTTGGGATTTGCTTCGATTTCGGCGCGAACACTCATACTATCTGCAGGAGATGTCTCGAAACAACATAAGAGTACTGGCGTGGACGCGACCAACAATTTCGGCGCGTGTTCCTTGAGACTTCTCGATTCACTCTTTGCCGTAGACACAGAGTTTCGTAAGAAGTCAAACGCACTCGAAGCTCTCGCAGCGCTCGGAAGAAGTATTCCATTACCAAACGGTGATGGTCCGTACCAATCTCTGTTGCGCCGGTATTACGGAGAGAAAGAGTTGTTCAACTCTGTCGTGCGCTTTGCCTCTGCTCGGCCTGCGAAACACATCGGAGGCGAGATTGTAAACCGCACTATTGCAGATTATAAATGCGCTCATAATAGCATCATCAATAACGTGAATGTGCTTAGTGCCGTTCGAGCGGCAGCAAAGAGTGAAGATGTAGATCTTCTCCGCGCCGCGCTCGCGCTTCACGATCAAAAATGCGAGAATGACTCCGACGCTTCGCATGTATTGAAACATATGTGGCTCGGTTCTCTTGAAATCAACGCGGCGACAAGTTTTGCAGAAACTCTTCTGATTGAGCTTCTGAGACGCACGAGTCTTAAAAGTGACTCTTTGAAACACGCGACGGAAGGATTGTATCAGATTGCGGCCAATATGGCAAAACACGTCGAAAAAGACTCGATGGTGAAATTCTCGACGACGCTTCGCGAAGGGTGCGAAGACGACGTCTTACCTGTCTTGGCATCTAGGCTCGTCTTACTCGGCGTAGAAATAGTACGTTCGGACGTTCTCGTTTTACCACTCGCACGTTGGAATACAAAACGATTGCGTCGAGATGAACTTTTACACTTTGCGCTCGACGTTCGCGAAGTGGAAGGCTTCTTTGAGAAGCAAAAATTGGGCGCCAGACGCATCAAGAGGATTTTCGAATTTAAGAAAAGGTTGATTGATGACGCGTGTCACTTGATCAAAAGAATCAGTGAGGATGCGAGCACAAATGATGGAGAATTCGAGGCGTGCTCTTGCTTAATGCTTCTTTGTTTGCGCTTCGGTCGTAAGACGAACAGAGGGTTCATCTATGCACAAATCGTTTCTTCTTCATCGTGGGACTTCCGAAAGAGATTTTTCCCTTTCGCCCTCTGCTCTGCGCTTGAAGAAGAAGACGATGTGAAGAAGAAGGAGAAGAGTACAGGCGAAATCTTCTTATTCAATGCGAAAACAATCGTCGATTCTCTCGTCGTTCCAAGCGCGAGTGGTGAAAATTCAACTTGCGCTCGAGCTTTGCGAGAAATTATGGGTAAGTTCGACGTGAAAATCTCTCTCACATCGTACGAATCAGTTGCACGGCGCAACTTCCGCGTTAAAAAGTAGTAGTAGATCTAATAAATAGTTGTATAATATACAATACTCAGGTACTAGCTTCTCTATAGATTTCTAAACTAAATCGTTGCTAAAGGCAAAAGAATCGTGCGATCGTCTGATCAAGTTTGAAGAGTCCGGCGCCTGATTTTGCGTCGATGGCACAGACGATAGATTTACCGAAAGGTTTGAATAATACCTCCGATCGATTATCTCTTTAAAGAACGCGTCGAACGAGGAATGATCCACCCGCCCGTGTAAAGCAGAACACCTCAGACCTCTTGGTATTGGCCTTTTATCCAACGCGCCTCTCGGTACTCTCGGGTCTAAGAAGTAATCCATATTATTCCCGCTCGAGCCTTGGCGATGATGATGCGAATTTCGAAATCCGAGCGTCGGCGAACCTCCTTGCGAGGAAACTAAATCATTATAATCCTCGTCAATGAGTCCCATGGCGTTGTTGCTACTACCGCTAATATTACTAATCGACGTCGTCGTCGGAAGTATTGGCTGTAATTTCAAGCCAATCTTCTTCAAAAATCCGCCAAACGCCGTCTTCGCTTTCAATCCGGCCACGTCCCCTTTCCCGAGAACGTACGCTTTATCGCTCTTGTTCGAAATCACCAAACACGGCACCGGTAACCCCCCAAACCCGTATATAACGTGCGGATCTCTCGTACTCGTCACCCATGGATTTGGTGTGTGCGTATCCGGTGCCACAAACGTCCCTTGTTGCGCAATTTCTCTCGCCCATCTTTCCAACGTCAACGCGCTGTTTTTCTGCGACGCATCGTGCACTAAAATGACAGCATTTATGTCCCTAAAAAACGCCGCTCGATCGTCTTTAAACTGATCGTGACCGCCAACATCCCACAATTCCACGAAATGTTCCGTCCTCGCGTGTTCGTGGAATATCAATTTCACGTCCGCGGAGCACCCAATCGTCCTTTCTACGTTTTCCACCAGTAAGTTCAGCATTTTTGTCTCGTTCTTTTTATTTTCACTCGTACTCCTCGTCGTTCCTCCTGCACTGCTCGTCGTTGAAGTCGTTGAAGTCGTCGTCTGAATCGTCGTCTGAATCGTCGGCGAAACGTCCACTTCGTCTCTCACGTGTCTCAATAACGTCGTCTTTCCCGACCCGGCGTTGCCGCAGACGAGCACTCGCACTTTGCCTCGCTTCTCCGCCGCTTCCATTCTTAGTATTCTTGTTTTTCTTTTTATTTTATGCAGAAAGGTCAGAGGTCGTTTGTTGTTTAAAAGTATCGAAAATGCCACAAAAATGATGAATCAGCCATTTTTACAGGATTTTTGGGGCATCTTCTTCCTCATTACACAAACGAATTCTCATCAACAAACGAACCACAAACCCTTCATTCTTTGTTTAAAATAGAATACGCAGCACATAAAATAATGGCGTCATTGGTAACAGCGGCGCGCGCGAGTACTACTACGAGCACTCATCGCTCGAGCGGTGGTGTAGCAACGCGGGGAAAGTTTTCTTTCATGAGAAAAAGTCAATTACAACAAAATTTTGCGACGACGATCCCTAATAAGAATAACAGTAAATCAGGACAACGGCATTCTTCTGTCGTTCTTCACTCGAGGATGAAAGTCTCCGCTAATGCTGCTGGAGGAGAAACAGCATTTCAGTATAAAAAACCACGAATTGACGAAGGCTACAACTGCGTGGTTACAGAGAAAGGGGCGATTATTTCCGAAGATATCCCATCGGGAACGTACGAAGTCTCCGCCTGGTGGGGAGGGACGAAGAAATCGAGAGACGATAAAGAGGACGAGTTTTTAGCGCCCAGGTGCGACACGGAGAGACAGAAAGGGTGCGAGGTAAAGTGCGAAGTCGTGGAGGAAGGATGTTTGGTCTGCGAAGGATTAGCGGAAGGGACGTATCGAGTGACCAACGTGAAAGATTTGAACGAAGAGTGCGAGGTGAGCTACGACGGAACGAGCATAAGTTGCGACGAAGCCGACGCGGAAACGTTTGACGTGGGCGATTTGGAAATGCAGGAGAAAGCGGACGACCATAGCATTCGTTTAGGTGGATAGTAAAAACGAGAGGATAGTTTTGATACGTAATGATGATGTGTGCTATTTATTTGAATGCGCTAAAGTCTTATAATCTAATAAATCTATACTCATCGTCTTCGATTGAACGACTCAAAGCTCGGTTTCATGATGTTCAACAGCGAGTTTGGATTGTCAATGTGGACCCAGTGACTGCTATTTTCCAAGAAGTGTATTCTCGCTCCCGTGTTTAATAATCTGTTCACGTCTTCCTCGGCCCAAACGAACGCCGACCGTTCCGCTCGAACGAAATCTACCTCTAAACCTTTCGGTTGCGTTTCGAGCATCGGCCATAAATTCGTCGCCTCGTAACTCGAATACATATCTTTAATCCCGTCTAAATCAAACACCCAATCTAATTCGCCTTTGTTCCCATCTTTCGCGGGCTTTAAATTCGTCGTCATCCACTGCGCGCCTTCGATGGTAAACCCGGCTCCAGTCAAGGAATCCACGAGATGTTTCCTCGACGCGAACGGCGTATCCAAAGTTCGAACAAAATTAATGGTATCTTTCGGATGGTCGCCTGTCCTCGCCCAGGCATCTCCCGGGACCGTATCTAACACCCACACTTGAACTGGCCTCGGCAAGACCTTATTCCTTTCGCCTTGCGAGAACTGATGGACCATAGACATGGCCACCTTCCCTCCGAACGAGTGCCCGACCAACATGTGCGGGTAAAACTTTAGCGACTGCAGCGTCTCGATAACATCTCTCGCCGCGCTTTCTACGCTATCCTCCCCGAATCGTCTCTCCCCACTTTCCGTGCTCTCCGTGTTCGTTTGTCCGTGGCATCGTAAATCCACCAATAAAAATTGCCAACTCGGCATCTCTTCCGCCATCCGTTTTGCGAAAGACAACAAGTTCCGTCGAGAACCGAGAATGCCGTGGAGGAAAACGCACGTCGGTGGATGCGGTCCTTTTTTCTCTTCCACCGTGTATTTCACCAGAGCGCCTTGGACTAACTCGTACGATAACGGTGGTGAAGCACTTTTCTTTGCTGATGCTGATGATTGCGGTTGTTGATCCGCTAACGCCGCTTTCGTTTCAGAAGAAGAAGAAGAAGAGATTAATCTTCTCCTCGTCGGCAAAATGTTTCTGCGTTGGGGAAACGAAGAAGTTGTCGACGCTCTTTTCGAGGACGGCAGAGAACAAGTCGTTGCTGCTGCTGAAAAAGATGTCCTCGTCAAAGTCGTCGTCGTCATCTATTCTCTGTTATTAAACTCTAATGAATAAATACTATAAAAAGAGAGATGAGATATTCGTACAACACAGAGTGAGGATTTTGAGCAAAAAAACGCTTCTTCTTCTGTTCTTTTGTTTGTGGTGGTTGTTGTTAAAAATTTCATCTCTCAAAAGCTTTTTTGTGGTTGGAATCTTTGGGTGTTTTTGTTTGGGTGCCTATGTCACCTTTTTTCTTTCTTTCCTTCTTTCTCTTCATTCTCTTTACTTGCGCGCGCACAAGTACGAAGTGTATATATAATAATAAAGAGTGACTCCTCCCAGAGTTTTGCAGCTCGAGAGATGATTTCTTCTTCTTCTTCTTTGACTTCTTCTTCTTCTCTCTCGTTCGTCGGGAGAAGAAAGACGTCTTCTTTGTCGAGAAGAAAAGGCATCGTCGTCCAACAATGTAAAAATCGAAACGTCGTCACCAATCGCCTCATCAAAGACGGGGACGAGGACGACGACCGTTCTTCTTCTGCTCCTAACGAAAAACTGATGATGATGCAAGCAGTCTCCGTGGCACCTTTTTTGGTCTTTTCTCCGAAAGCGTTCGCCGCTGGCGCCTTCGACTCGGTCTCGAACGCCTTCAGTTCGCCAGAGTTTCACGAGTTGTCCATGTACACGCTGAAAACGTTAATCTCGTGGGGCGTCCCAGCCGTCACGGTAGGTATCGTCGCTTTGATGATTATTTCCGGCGCTCGAAGAGTGAAATCTTCCTCCAGTGGAGGCGAAGACGGGTCATCGTCGTCCTCGCCTTTCGGATTTCTCAGAGGCGGGCAGATGGGAAAGAAGCCGCGAACGCAACCGTACTTATCCATCAAGCGGTTGAACGATCGATTGGATTCGTACGCGTTACAATTTGAAGCCGCGACGGTTTCGAAAACGTCCGCTAAGCGGCAACAGAACAAGCAGAGATTTGAGAAGAGATACGCAGACGCGTTGGGTAAGTTATCCTCGGAAGAGCGCAACGCCATTCTCGAGGCGCAAAAAAAATGGAAAGAAGTCGACGACAGATTGAAGACGCGAATGAACGCCATCACGGCATCCTCGCGAAAAACCGCATTAGAACTCGGCGCGAGAAAGAAAGAATCTTCGTCTTCGAGCGCTTCGTCTTCCAAGGAAGACGATGCTGCGTCGTCGTCTAAAGAAGACGGCGATATCATGAACAACATCAAGAACAAATTCGGCATGGGCAAAGAAAACCCGTCGAAACAGGCTAAAGAGCTCGGTCGCATCGCTTCCGAGAGAATGTTGAACGAAGATAAGTATTTAACCGCGGTTGCTGCAGCGGTACCGAAATCGAAATTAAAATCGCTCGAGGACGTATTGAAAGATCCTAATCAAACGTTTGGTTGGCAAGCGAACAGCGACGTCCTTCTGTTGAATAACGTTGACGAGGTATCGGGACCGAAGGATAAACTTTCGAAGAAACACGTCTTCGTGCTCGACTTTTTCGGCGACGTACAAGCGAGTCAAGCCGCGCAGTTGAGAGAGGAAGTTACCGGTTTGTTGAGATCTGCTAAGAAGGAACGAGGGGACGAAGTTATTTTGAGGTTAAACACTGGAGGTGGTACTGTTACTGGGTACGGTTTAGCCGCCGCGCAGTTAACTAGAATTAAAGCCGCCGGTTTACCGCTCACGATATGCGTCGAACAGGTTGCCGCATCGGGCGGTTATATGATGGCTTGTGTTGCTGATAAAATCGTCGCCTCGCCATTTGCCGTCTTGGGTAGTATTGGCGTAATCAGCGACGTCCCGAATGTCTACGAACGCTTGAAGAACGAAGGTATAGAGTTCGCAACTATTACGGCAGGCAAATATAAGCGAACAATCACGCCAACGAAGAAAATCACCAAAGAAGATTTGATCAAGACGACAAAAGATATCGAGGACGTTTTAACGTTGTTTAAAGGCTTCGTTTCTACCAATCGACCGTCGCTGAACATCGACGAAGTTGCCACCGGAGAAACTTGGTTTGGCCCAGACGCCATGAAGAGAGGTTTGTGCGACGAACTCAAAACTTCCGACGACGTCCTTTTGGACTTGGTCTCGACGTGTGAGATCTTCTCCGTTAAATTAACGACGCCATCGAGAAGTCCGTTGGCATTTGCCGGCGTCGGTGCTTCAAACGCGTTTTCATCGTGGGGTTTACTCGCCACCTTAGCTTCCGCTGCGGCAAAATACGCCCAAGCCAACGGCGGCTTTTTACCGCCAAACGCAAACGCCTCCTCCAACGGTATGGGTGGTTTCCAAGCCATCGACCGCGAAGTCGATACCTTTATGATGCTCGATCAATCCTACGGTAACAACATGAACGCCGAAGGTATGATGGATTTCGACTTTGACGACGGCATTTTGGAAGAGGATGATGTAGATACTTTTGAGTTGTAAATTTTTTTTATATCATATCAAAGCTGTCTACACGAACGCAAGTACGAGTACCCTAAAATTCCGCAAGTTCTCCTCCTGTTTGTTCTGTCTCTCTCTGTCTCTCTTTCGCACACAAAAAACAACACAAAAATGTCTCCCTCCTTTTTCAAGAATATCCAACAAGGGGAACACGCAATCGGTTTAGAACTGTTTGCGAACACCCTCTCTGGTTTCCCGGCGATATTTAAAACGCTCAATGCCGACTTTATCGTCCAAGAAATCACCGAAACTGGCGAAGTGTGCTCGTTGACCGAACTCGAACCTCTCGTCGATCGAGAGTTGGAGAGGAAAGAGAAGGCGATGTTGGAAAACACGACGACGGTGACGAAAATCAACGAAGAAGATGATAACGACGATGATCGGGGTGGCGGCGACGCGAATGAGAGTTCTAACGTCGTCGTGGTCAAAGAAGAGATATTTGAAGAGTTCAAGAAGATTTCAGGGAGCGAGGAAGACGTGGAGCGGTTGCGCGCGTTTCTGAATACACCAGGAGTGAGACGAGGGACACAACCCCTATTACAAGTTTTAGAAGACGGCGGCGGCGATGGCGGCGAGGGGAAAATTGGCATCCTTGAACCATTAGTATTAGCACCCTCCAAAGATAAAGAACACAGAAAGCAACTGCACGCGTTTTTTCGGCAGTTTCAACTCGATACAGATTCTGTGACGCTAGACAATGGACATCCGAATGCGACGAATGGGCAAAATTTATGCATTCGCGTGCACCCGTCCTCGGGGGGAGGCAAGAAGAGAGGCGCGAGAGACGACGATAATAAAAGCAAAAACAACAAGCGGCACAAGAAAGCCACTCCAGATACGCGACCGAAATGGCCAGCAGATCTCCCGACGACTTTGCAGTTCGTGATGTGTAAATCGGGAAGAGATACGACAGACGCTCTGAATCAACTTGGCAACCTTCTGAAATGTAACCCGAAACGGTTTCAAATAGCTGGTACGAAGGATAAGCGAGCAGTTACGACGCAAAGGATATCAGTTTATAAGTACCGAGCGTACCGACTCGCTTCTTTGAACAAAGCGTGTAAAGATATAAAGATTGGTAACTTCACCTACGTCGAAAGACCGCTGTATTTCGGCAAATCGATGGGGAACGCATTCATCATCTGTCTTAGAAACATAGATGAACGGCTCGAAGAGACTGTAATAGCTGGTATTAACGCCTTGCGCGAAACTGGAACGATTAATTATTTCGGCGCTCAGCGATTTGGCAACGTATCGTCGACAACGCAGGATGCTCTAGAGACATCAACCGGCACGACGCATAAAATTGGAGCGTTGCTCTTAAATGGTAAGTTCAAGGAAGCCATAGATGTTATATTACAGCCAAAGATGAAAGAATCCACGAAGATTAAGCAAGCAAAGGAGAAATATCTCGAAACTAAAGACGCGCAGGAAGCTTTGAGAACGATTCCTAGATTTATGCACATAGAACGCGCGATATTAGAGGTGCAAGCAGCGAAGGGCCGCGAAAACGATTTCTGCGGACAGCTATCAGCCATTCCGAGCAAGATGAAGCGCATGTATATTAACGCGTATCAGAGTTATTTATGGAATAAAGTTGCGAGCGAACGAGTCCGAAAATTTGGAATCAACACAGTCGTAGAGGGTGATTTAGTCGCCATTATAGACGGCGAAGACAACGGGAAAACAGCGGAAGAGATTCAAAAACATTCGGACGAAGCCTATGATAAAGGTCTCAAACGCGGCGAAAATTTGAAGAAAGTGAAACTTGTCACAGCTGAAGACGTCTCGAAGAATGCTTTTGATCCCTCCGATGTCATTTTACCAGTTCCTGGACACGCAGTTATCTACCCTTCTTGGGCGGTAACCAAAGCAGACGGCGAAGACGATAAAACGTTGGACGGCAAAGCTCTGTTTCACGAGCTCGCCATGAACAAAGACGGCGTAGACTTAGAGCTCACGAAACATTCCATCATGGAATTTTCTATGCGATCGTACCCGGGCGATTATCGCAGACTCTTTCTAAAACCGAAAGATCTTGAATGCGAGTTCATGCGATACGATGATCCAAAAATAGATCTACTGAAAACGGACATGGACGCTTTCGTCAAGAAGAAGATGGGTAAAAATACTGACGAAGACGACGGCGACAAAAAAGTAGAGAAGAAAGGAGGAAAACTTCTCGCCGCGAAACTCTCCTTCAAGCTCGGCGCTGGCAATTACGCGACGATGATTTTGCGAGAGCTCACGAAAGCTCAAGCCAGAGAATATTCCTCGCACGAGAATGGAGACAAATAATTAAATAGCGTGTTGTGTATCATATAATAATATGAAGTGCAACGAAGTTTGTTTTCCTTTTTTTTTTTCAGTGCTTTTTTGGACAATCTGGACGAACTGGACAGACCAATCAATCAGATCATCTTCAAACTTCGTGCACGCACTCTTCTCTATTCTGCTCATATCGTTTTTCTACTTTTCTCTCCCCTTGTTGCGAGTAGGAAGAGACACGTTTCTGTTACTTCGTGAAAATCGTTTTAAGAGCAAAGAGGATCATCTTCTCGTCATCTCATCATCAACATGGGTGAGAAAAAGAAAGACGTCGTCGTTCCATCGTCCACCACCGATGGAAAAGACAAATCTGTTGATGAGGAAAATAAGTCTACGAAAACGACTGGTAAAGACGCGAAACCGGAGATTGAATTATCCGAGGAAGATCTTCAGCTGAAAACAAACTTGGAACTGTTAGTCCAAAGGGTGATGGATTCCAAAGCGGGCGTGGCGAAGTTGGCGTTGGAGAGCATGCGAACGGAGATCAAAACGGCGACGAGGTACGACGAATAACGAGATCGACGATTTCTTTTCTATAGTTTTCCTTCTTTCTTTCCTTTTCCTTCTTTCGTTCTCACATCATCAAGCTCGCGTACTAATGACTCACCTGCTGTTCACTCTTCTCTCAATCTTCCTCGTGCCTACAAAACAACAGTTCGATGACTTCGGTGCCGAAACCTTTGAAATTCTTGCGTCCTCACTTGCAAACTTTCAAAGACCAGTACCCGACCATCAAAGACGCGACAAACAAGAAACTTTTAGCGGATGTTATCTCAGTTTTATCCATGACGGATTCCCCGGGAGAGAATGTCATTCCGGAGTCGTTAAAGTATAAGATGTTAGGGAGCGGAGAAGAGGTTGGATTTTGGGGCCATGAGTACGTGAGAAACTTGGCGAGCGAAATCGGCATCGAGTACCATCGACGCGCAGACTTAGAAGAAGGAGAAGAAGGGGTCACCGCAAAAGATAAAGAGGTTGACGATTTGATGAAGTTGGTGAAAGACATCGTGCCATTTCACATGTCGCACAACGCCGAGCCTGAGGCAGTGGATTTGTTAATTGAAGTGGAAAAGTTGGAGTATTTGATTGACCACGTGACGGAGAATAATTATTCGCGCACGTGTTTGTATTTGATCTCGTGCTCGAGCTATTTGCCGGAACCGGAGGACGGTATCGTCTTGTCCACCGCGCACAAAATTTTCATGAAAGTGAACAAATTGTGTGACGCCATGCGAGTGGCGTTGAAGATTGGCGTGCAAAGTACGATTGAAGAAACATTTTTAGCTTCAAAGGACCCGTTAGAAAAGAAACAGCTCTGTTACATTCTCGCTCGACACGGCCACCCGTTGAAATTAGACGAAGGACCGTGCGAACAAGAAGGTGATGATGCGGAAGAGTTGACGTTGATCATGTCAAACTCGAAGCTTTGCGAAAATTACTTGACTTTAGCGAGAGATTTGGACGTGATGGAAGCCAAGTTACCAGAGGATATTTACAAAACACATTTGATTGAAGGCAGAGCGCCGTCCGGGCCTGCTGTAGATAGTGCTCGCGCGAATTTAGCGGCGACGTTTGTCAACGCATTTGTCAACGCCGGTTTCGGTCACGATAAGTTGCTCACCGCGCAATCCGCGGAAGGCACGACTGGCGAAGGCGGCTCTTCCTCCAACGTTTCCTGGATTTTCAAAAACAAAGACCACGGCAAAATGTCCGCAGCTGCGAGTTTAGGATCTGTGTTGCTGTGGGACGTCGAAGGTGGTTTACCGCAAGTGGATACGTTTTTGTATTCCGAAGAGCCGTTAGTCGTTGCTGGTGGTCTCCTCGCCGTCGGTTTGATCAACACGAACGTGAGAAACGATTGCGATCCAGCTTACGGTCTGCTTTACGAATCCGTCAACAAAGATAATTCGTCCGTTCGAATCGGTGCAATCATGGGCTTGGGTTTAGCGTACGCCGGTTGCCAGAAGGAAGAAGTGGCTGAACTCTTGACGCCAATTGTAACGGATGAATCCACGCCAATGGATGTTTGCGCGTTTGCCGCTTTATCGTTAGGTTTAGTTTACTGCGGCACGTGTCACGAAGAGTCCGTTCAATCCATCGTCCAAGCATTGATGCTTCGCCCGGAGAAAGATTTGGAAGATCCTTTTGCGCACTTGATGTGCTTAGGTCTCGGCTTGATGTTTTTGCAAAGACAGCAAGAAGTTGAAGCGACGTTAGAAGTTGCGAAGACTTTTCCGGAACGCATTTCGGAGTATTGCCAAGTCGTTCTCGACGTTTGCGCCTACGCTTGCTCGGGTAACGTCTTGAAAGTACAAGCCTTGCTTGCGAAATGTGGTGAACACAGAACGACGGAAGAATCGACGGAAGAAGACAGTTGGAAATTAGACGCGCAATCTGTGGCGTGCCTAGGCATTGCTATCATTGCCATGGGTGAAGACCTCGGTCGCGACATGGCGATCCGTTCGTACGATCACTTGATTCAGTACGGGGACAACTCGGTGAAATTGGCCATTCCTCTCGGCTTAGCCATGTTGCACACTTCCGATCCGAAGTTAGAAATCACCGATCAATTAGGTCGATTATCGCACGATAACTCGGAAGAAATCGCTCAATCCGCTTGCTTGGCGCTTGGTATCGTCGGCGCTGGTACGAACAATGCGCGTTTGGCGCACCAGCTTCGACAATTGACGAGCTACTACTACAAAGAACCGAGTCTTTTGTTTTTAGTCCGCGTCTCGCAAGGGTTAGTGCACTTGGGCAAAGGTTTACTCACCTTATCTCCGACGCATTCCGATAGAACCTTGCAATCGAGCGTCTCCCTGGCTGGTTTGATGATCACCTGCTTCGCCGGTTTGGACATGAAGCACACGATTTTAGGAAAGCATCACTACATGCTTTATTATCTCTTCGCTGCAGCCGTCCCGCGCATGTTGATGTGTGTCGACGAGGAAGGTAAAGCTTTACCGATTCCCGTGAGAGTTGGCCAGGCTGTCGACGTTGTCGGCCAAGCTGGTAGACCAAAAACAATCACCGGCTTTCAGACGCACACGACGCCGGTGTTACTAGCTTCGGGCGACCGAGCCGAATTAGAAAGCGGCAAATACATCCCAATCACCTCGAATTTGGAAAACGTAGTCATTATGAAGAAGAATCCGGCGTGGGAAGAAGAGGATGCAAAGAAATAATTCGTTTTTGTTGTAATAAATAAGAGAGAGAGGGAGAGAAATAAAATGCGACCATGGCCTGTGTATTTTCTTCGTCCTAAAGTTTTTCCTTTTTTGGATTCATGTGAAAACGATCCTCAGTTAAATCGTGAGACATTTTTGGTCAACTCCTCAAAGTTTTAAAATATTATGACTGTCTTCCAAGTTGCCTTCCAACCGTTCGGTATCGCGAACTGCATGCGATGGCGCGCGTATATTCCCATCGGATGCACCCTGTTCTTGCGGATTGTTCTGCTTGCTCAGAAAACAACGTACATGTATTTACTTGGAAGTGCGTCGTTCGTCTTTTTATCTCTCTTCTGTTTGCGTTTCGCGTCTTGGTGTTTTGTGCTGCTGACTTCTCTCTTTCTTCTCCTTCTTTCACCCAATCGCCCTTTTACAAAAACGCACAGTTTACTTCACCACAGGCGTGGCTGGTTTAATGCTCTTAGTTTGCGCGTTCGCGTACATTCTTCTCGACACGGACAAATACGGTAAGATCCGATCGAGTTTCGATAAGAGACCGTGGAGGAACATGAAAAGTTTGTTCCAAAGAACCGAAGAGGAGGAAGTATTCGTAAACTTCAACGCGATGAAGTGTCCATTCACGAATAATCCAGTGCGAGGCACGTGCCCTATATGCTGTTCGTTGACGCATAAAGATGGGTATTATCACGGCGATCCCCATGTATTGCACGAATTTTCCTCGCAAATTGTCGAACACGAGATGGCGAAAGAGGCGTCGGCGATGGATCACAAACCAGTTCTGGGACGAATTCAATTGGACACCTTAATCGCGTACAGAGCGAACTATTTGTTTGCAACTTTGAGCCCTTCGTGTAAAGGATGTTACTATAAAACGTGGTGTTGGAATGTCGGATATCGAATGACTTGGCAATCGGCTATATTAGGATTCAACTGCATGATGTGCACGTACCTCTTTGGCGAAGACATTCAAATATTTTACGCCGATTTACGAGCCATTTTATTTTGCATGTCCATGTTCTTCTCCGTGTCCACGTTATACATGTTACTCGCGTTAATTTGTACTTCCGTGGTATTTATATATGAACATCCGCACTTCATGGACCTAGACGCGATACCAAAGTTTATCGACTTGAAAAATAACGAGCGCGTACGAAGCTGGGTCTATTGGTTCGCCGACGAAAGCGCCAGGTTTGGCGTCAATCCAACGAAGTCGTATTGGACCGTGTTCTATTCCAAGAAGGAGAAAGAAGAGCAAAGAAGAAGACGGTGATGAGATTGTTGTTGTATTTTAGTATTAACCTCCGTTACACTCTTACAGACTCACGCGCCGATTCCTCTCGTTTTTATCGCGTACGTATTTTTTCAAAATCGTCATTTTTCTCTCCCTCTCTCTCCTCTCCTTTTGAGGAGAAACAATCTCTTTTGGAAGAATGCCGGAGCTGCTGCGTCGCAGCAGCGATGGAGGCGGCTTAAAAAGACGGAAACAAAAGAAACACTACGTTTTGATAATCCTTCTCTCCGCGATTTCATTCTGGTTCACCGCGTTGATTCGCGTTTCCAATCGAATGCCAACCGGTGAAGCCTCGTATCAGTTGAGCGATTTAGACGTTTACGATATCGACGAATCCGACTTTGTGGAAAGTAGTAAGAAGAATGAAGGTGGAACTTCCGTGTACGATGACGTGGAGGAGAACGAAGACGACGAAGACTGGCGAGTATCGGTGGAAGAGAAAGCGGAGGAGAAACCGTATTTGCGCGACTTTGTCTTCGACGAAGACGATTTGTTCATCTCCCAAGAGAACCACAAAAGAATACGAGAAAAAGACGCGTTCGCTTCGCAAAATGTAGTCAATCGGGTGTTACCAGAACAAAGCCCGAAGATTATACACAAATCGTGCGCATTAGTTGGAAATTCTGGGATATTAAAACGCACTCAGTTTGGGAAATCGATCGATAAACACGAGGCGGTGATGCGCGTGAACCAAGCGCCGGTGAAAGGCTACGAGAAATACGTCGGCTCGAAAGTCACGTATAGGATTTTGAACAACAAGTGGACGACGGTGTATTATGAAGACGGCGTCTCGAATACGGATGTTCCAGGCGGTACGAGTAATTTAGCGAGGTATTTATTAGCGCAAGAGCCGAGTAATGTGACGTTTATCGTCTCGAGAGCGACGACGAAACAGTTTGAAACTTTTTCGCAAACCGTCGCGAAGAGAAGGAGCGAGATGAAGAAACCGTTGTTATTGTCCTCCCGTGTGGTTTCTGGAGCGAGAACGGCGTTGATTGGATTCAGAGATTTTGAGAAGAATCGTGCAAAGTATAGCGAGGAAGAATTAACGCCGTCTTCGGGCCTTCTAGGCGTGTATTTATTGTTGAACTTGTGCAAAAGAGTTTCCGTGTACGGATTTTCCTTGGATGACTCGAGAAAGACGAACGATATGAAAGCGGAAGGGTT